>MDSW01170838.1_pt1 | contig 39851 bp, 50 predicted proteins | sample 811171 | NCBI WGS metagenome assembly MDSW01 (sample SAMN05326641, study PRJNA326480) | marine metagenome | isolation source: seawater | place: Atlantic Ocean: North West | collected 2012 | reverse complement strand
TTTCAGGCCGAGTATCTCAGCCTTCCGAGGCCAGAAAGCGTTTCCGCCCCGGGCCAGGGAACCGTCCCTGAAACGGCCTGAAAGCGTTTCCGCCCCGTGCCAGAGAACCAACCCATGAGCGGTTCTACCCCGGGCCAAAAAAAAAAAGCCCCGTCAATAGACGGGGCTCCTGTCTCGGTACGCGCCGCGTCTCAGGCGCTGGTCACCTGTACGAACTTGCGGCTCTTCGGACCGCGGGTGATGAACTCCACCTTGCCGTCCGCCGTTGCGTACAGGGTGTGATCCTTGCCGATGCCAACGTTGTCGCCAGCGTGGAAACGGGTGCCGCGCTGCCGCACGATGATATTGCCCGCCTTGACTTCCTGGCCGCCGAAACGCTTTACGCCCAAGCGCTTGCTGACCGAATCGCGACCATTACGGGTACTGCCCCCAGCTTTCTTGTGTGCCATAGTGCCAACTCTCCTCTAGGCCGAAATGCCGGTGATCTTCACCTCGGTGAACCACTGGCGATGGCCAGTTTCCTTGCGGTGATGCTTGCGGCGGTTGAATTTGACGATCTTCACTTTTTCGTGACGACCATGGCTGACGACCTCGGCGGTCACCTTGCCACCCTCGACGAGCGGGGTGCCGATGACGACATTGTCGCCGCCCACCATCAGGACGCGGTCGAACTCGACGGTGTCGCCGGTGGCGACCTCGAGCTTCTCCAGCTTGAGGGTTTCGCCCTCGCTCACGCGGTGTTGCTTGCCACCGCTCTCGATTACTGCGTACATTGCTTGCTCCGTTCAATTAGCCTGCTCGCGGTTGCTGTGGACCCTCGCCGAACGAGGGGGCAGAGCCAGGCACAAACAGTGGATGTGACCCGTGGCGGCCGCGCGCACGCAGCCATGCCATGAGGGCGGCGATTTTACGCAAATCGGGGGGTCATCGCAAGCGCTATTTTTATCTAAAAACAAGGGCTTGCGGCTATCCAAAAACAGGGGCTTGCGGCGCCCCGAGCGGGCCGCCGGGCGCCGCGGGCGCGCTTGACAGCCCCTCTGGCGCGGCCTAGCATGCGCGGGCACTGGCCGCTCCCCCTTTTTTCCTATGCAAGACATACGCGCCGTCGTGGCCGACGAATTCGACCGGGTGAACGAGCTCATCGTGGAGCAGTTGCACTCGGACGTGGACATGGTGGAAAACGTGGGCCACTACATCGTGGACGCTGGTGGCAAACGCCTGCGCCCGCTGCTGGTGCTGCTGTGCGGGGCGGCGCTGGGCGGCTGCAGCGATGCCCACATTCGTTTCGCAGCAACCGTGGAGTTCATCCACACCGCCACCCTGCTGCACGACGACGTGGTGGACATCTCCAGCCTGCGGCGCGGCCGCCCCACCGCCAATGCGGCCTTCGGCAATGCACCGTCGGTACTGGTGGGCGATTTTCTCTATACCCGCGCCTTCCAGCTCATGGTACAGCTGGACAACCTGGCCGTGCTGCGCCACATGGCCGACACCACCAACATCATTGCCGAGGGCGAGGTGCTGCAACTGGTCCGCGCCGGCAACACCGACATTACCGAACAGCAGTACATGGACGTTATCACTCGCAAGACGGCGATACTGTTTGCCGCCGGCTGCCACGGCGCCGCCGCCCTGGCCGGGTGCGACGAGCCCGGTTGCCAGCGCCTGCACGACTTCGGCCTCAATCTCGGCATCGCCTTCCAGATGATCGATGACGTACTGGACTACGACGGCGACCCGCAGGCCACTGGCAAGAATGTCGGCGACGACCTCACCGAGGGCAAGGCCACCCTGCCGCTGATACACACCCTGCGCGAGGGCGACGCCGACGCGCGCGCCCTGGTGCGCCACGCCATCAGCGCAAAATCCGCCGGTGAACTGGACGCCGTGCTGGCCGCGGTACAACGCTGCGGTTCGCTGGACTACACGCGGCAGCGCGCCCGCCACTATCACGACCTGGCCCTGGACGCCCTGGCGGAATTGCCCGCGGGCCCGGCACGCGCGGCGCTGGAACAACTCACCGCGCTGTCGCTGGAGCGCGATCACTGACGCGGCGGCGCGTTGCGCCACCCCGGTCCTGTTCATATACTCGGCATTTCCTTCCACCCTGGAAGCACCCCATGCCAGCGCCGACTCACCTCCCGGACTACCCCGCCAGCAAGGACCTCGCAGCCCGCGCCGGGGCTCTGCGCGACGCATCCATCGCCGGCTTGCTGGCGGCAGACCCCGCTCGCGCCTCCAGCTTCACGCTGGCCGCAGCGGGCCTGGAACTCGATTATTCCCGCCACCTGCTCGACGCCGAGGCCCTGGCGGGGCTGCTGGCGCTGGCCGATCAGGCCGGGCTCAAGGCGCGCATCGACGCCCTGCTCCGGGGAGAGCAGCTCAACAACACCGAGCAGCGGCCGGCACTGCACAGCCTGCTGCGCGCCGACCGCGGCAATGGCCTCGACACACTCTACGCGGAGGTGGCGGCCACGCGCGAGCGAATGCGCGCCCTGGCCGATGTGCTCAACAGCGGGGAGTTCCGCGGCTACAGCGGCGCGCCTGTCACCGACATCGTCAACATCGGCATCGGCGGGTCCGATCTCGGGCCGCGCCTGGTCAGCGCAGCCCTGCAGCCTTTTCGCGGTGCGCTGCGCGCACATTACGTGGCAAACGTGGACCCGGCGGACATTTGCGCGACCCTGCGCCAACTGGACCCGGCCTCGACGCTGTTCATTATCTGCTCCAAGTCGTTCCGCACGGAGGAGACCCTCGCCAACGCACTCGCCGCGCGGCAATGGATGCTGGATTCGGGCGCTCAGGCAACGGACCTGGAGCACCACTTCCTCGCCGTGACCACCAACCTGGCGGCCGCGCGCGAATTCGGCATCCCGCCGTCCAACTGCTTGCCCATGTGGGACTGGGTCGGCGGACGCTACTCGCTGTGGTCCGCAGTGGGGCTAAGCTGCGCTATCGAACTGGGCTGGGACAACTTCGCGCGCCTGCTGGACGGGGCGCGCAGCATGGACGAGCACTTTCGCGACAGCGATCCCGGCGTCAACATGCCCGCGCTCATGGCGCTACTCGAGGTCTGGTACTGTCACTTTTTCGGCGCCGCAAACCACGTGGTGCTGCCCTACGACCACGGCCTGCGACAACTGCCCGACTTTCTGCAGCAACTGACCATGGAAAGCAACGGCAAGTGCGTCACCCGTCGCGGCGAGCCGGTCCACTGGGACACCGCGCCGGTGCTGTGGGGCTCCAGCGGCACGCTGGGACAGCATTCTTTTCACCAGATGCTGCACCAGGGCACGCGCCTGTGCCCGGTGGACTTCGTCCTGCCGCTACGCGGCCACACCGACCTGGAAGACCAGCACCGGCGCCTGGTGGCGAATTGCCTCGCGCAGAGCAGGGCGCTGATGCTCGGCCGTTCGCTCGAGGAAGCCGAAGCTTCCCTGCGCGGACGCGGCATCACGGGATCGCGCGCACAAGAACTGGCGCCCCACCTGGCGATGCCGGGCAATCGTCCCAGCAGCATCCTGTCCATGGACGCGCTGACGCCGCAAACCCTGGGCGCCCTGCTCGCCCTGTACGAACACCGCACGTTCTGCAGCGCCCAGCTGTGGGACATCAATGCATTCGACCAGTGGGGTGTGGAACTGGGCAAGGAAATCGGCGTCGCCGTGCTCGGGCGCCTGGAGGGCGACGAGGGGCCGGCGATGGACCCGGCCACGGAACGCATGCTGGACAGGATAGCGCGCGACAAGGGCACGCCCTGAGGGCCGCTCAGCGCTGTCGGAACTCGCTGGGGGTCAGGCCGGTCCAGCCACGAAACGCGCGGATGAACGAGCCCGTCTCGCGGAAACCGAGCAACTCGGCGATATCGCCCACCGTCGCCTGCCGGTTCTGCAATAGCCGGCGCGCATAGGTACAGCGAAACTCGTTTTTCAGCTGTTGGTAACTGCCACCCTCCTCGCGCAGGCGGCGGTACAGGGTCGAGGCCGACTGGTTCAGGGCGGCGGTCAGTTCCGGCATGCTCAACACCCTGCGTTGACGCTCGAACAGCGAACGGATGGTCTCGCCAAGGGGTTGCGGGCGCAGCATCTGTTGCGCCAGGTGCAGCAGCGGATCCTGCAGGAACGCGCGCAGCGACACCGTGCTCTGCAGGACTGGCGCCTGCAGGCATGCACTGTCGATATACAGCGCCGTCACAGGAGCGTCACACTCCAGAGCAACCCCGAGCACACGCTGGATCTTCTCCGCGTTCACCTGCGCGCAGTCCGGTTCGTTGATGCTGACGTGACGAATAGTATCGTCGCGCTGCACCAGCCAGTTGAGCAGGGAGGCGAACACCTCCAGGCTGGAGGACTTGGCGTCCGCCGCGAAGCCCATGCCCGCCACGGCATGCTGTCGCTGCGCGGTGATGACATAGGACAAACGCAGCGTGCGACCGCTGCTATCGGTATCGAGGTAGAACCCGGACTGCTGCGCCGTCATACGCGTGTAGCGCACCATCGCGTCTATCGCCTCGCCCAGGGTGTCCTGGCCGATGGCGCCATGACAGAGAAACTCGAAATGTTCCGAACCCAGCCCGGCGGCCATGGGCGGCGCGTGGGACAGGTACTGAACCTGTCTGGCCGTGGCGCAGTAGACCCGCGAGTATTCCGCAAAGGGAATCTTCGCGGCGCGATCCCGTCGCGCCAGCACCGGGTTGACGCAACGTCGAATGACGGACCTGTCCAGGCCCAACACCTGCAGGTAGCGAGCCAGCCGCCGCAGTGAGTCGGATTCTACAGAGAGCTTCGCTGCCTGTTCACGCATCATGCTAAATACCACCTGGCTTGCCGCAAGCCAGCACTTAGCGATGCTACTCAGCCACCTGCTACAGGGTCAATGTCCGCACGCTGCATAGTTGAACTGCCGGTCAGAGTCTGGCTCAGTGTCCGCGCCAGCGCCGCTTGATGTGCGACTGGCGCAGGGCGACCTCGGCCATGCGCTGCTGCGGAGTCACCTGCGGATAGTCTTGCGGCAGGTGCTGGCGAACCTCCGACAGTTTCACGCGCGTCGCCTCCAGTACCGGCAGTTCATCGGCTGACGGGTCCCGGGCGAAGACGAAACGCATGCTGTGGAATCCCCACTCGATGCCGGTGGTGTCGACCCAGCCGCGCACGCCGGGGTCGCGCGCCGCAATGATGTAGTAGCGCGTATGCTCCGCCGAAGGCGGGTTTTGCGCACCGCTCAGGCTGCTGACGTAGTTTTGCTGGTCGGGCCCTTCCATCCACAGATTGTTGAGTTGGAAGCCGACGTAGTAAGGCTCCAGCGGCGCCGTCATCTTGATCAGCAACGCCTCGTCATCCTCCAGGTCGAATATCCCCGCGGCATACAGTTGCTGTGCGCCGGCGACGCCACCTGCGGTAAACGGCGGAGCGGGCTGGTTGATCCCGTTCAGCGGTAAAGCGCGCCGACCGTCGCCGTTGCGGTCGTCGGCCATCTCCATCGGGAAGGCCATCACCAGGTTCCAGAAACGAATCTGGTTGCGCACATTGCGACCGGTGCGCTCGATGATCTCCGCCATATCGTCCACGCCCAGCGGCGGCCGATTGGCGCCTACCGAGTCCAGGCGGGTGATCTCCATATCCAGCGGCACCTCGTACTCCCAGTCGGAAAATATCTCGCGGACGGACAGGTAGCGGGCCTGTGCAACGCGCTTCTCTCCACTCGCGGGGCACGGCATCTCCCGTTTGGACAGGAGGAAATTGCCCTGGTGGCCGGCGGGCCGCTCGGGCCCGACCAGGATCTCATAGCGGCCATTCTCGCCCTGCAACGCCAGGCTGTTGATCGCATCCAGGGTCTGATTGCTGCAGTCCGCCATCTCCGCCAGTTCGCCGCTGTTACCGGGTACACTGGTGATGGTCTGGAAGGTTACCAGCCGCGGGGCTTTCTCGGCCTCTACACGCAGCGCCGGACGACGCCACTCGGCGGTATCCTGCGCCTCGAAGACCACGCGGTAGTAGCCACTGGCATCGATGGGCGCCTTCAGGTACATGGTGTCGGGGTTCTCGCCCGTCCACTTGCGCAACATGTCCATCGAGCGGAAGAACTCCGGGAATCGCGGATCGTTGCGCAGGTTCATCTCGATTTCACGATTGATATGCGCAAGCATGTAGCGATAACCGTCCGCCAGAACCCTACTGGTAGGCTCTGGCGGGTGGTTCTCAGGCGCGAGCAGAGCCTGCTCCGCCTCCGCCATGCTGTGCATAAACGAGCCCCACGCCGCCCGCAATTTATCGGCGTCATCCTGCGTCGAAGCTGCCGCTGGAAAGGCAACACCGCAGCAAAGAAACAGTGCGAAACAGGCCCTGGCGGCCGCACTGCGCACACATGCTCCAGGCTGTCGTATCATCTTGGTCTCCTTGTTCCCTTAGATCTTCCCGTGGGTCTTCGCATTCGCTCTACATCCGGTACGCCAGTTCCACCGCCCAGGTGCGCGGCAGGTTGTAGGCGCCATTGACGAAGGGGCCAACCACGTAGCTGTTCACGAGAACGCGCTTGTCATCGAGGTTTTTCCCCTTTAGCGACACGCGAAAACGCTCGTCTGCACTATTCCACTGCACACCGGCGTTCCAGATCACGTAAGAGTCCTGCTCCTGCACAGCGGCAAAATCGCTGTCCAGGTCGATGGGTGAATTGACATAGGCATTATCGCGGTAGGCCGCGTCCACCATCGCCGACACCGAACCCAGCGAACCGAGATCGAAGTACTTCTGCAGGCGGGTTTGCGCGGTCCACTCCGGCGAGAAGCCGATCTCGGTGGTGTCCGCGATATCGATCGCATTGCCCTCGTCGTCGGTGCTTGAATATTCATCGACATCCGTGTCCAGGTAACCCAGGTTGAACTGCCACTGCCAGTCGGCACCGAGCAGCGCCGTCACTTCCACCTCCGCGCCCAGCGTGGTCATCTCGCCGACATTGTCCACTGTCTGGTCCAGGGCGCCGTCAGTGACGACAATAGTGGAAAGCTGCTTGCCCTCGTACTCATTGTAGAACGCCTCGGCATTGACGATCAGGCGCTGGCCAAAGGCGGTGGTCTTGGCGCCGATGACATAGGAATCCACGGTTTCCGGATCATAGCCGGTGGCGCGCCCCCCGGTTGTCTGGAAACCGCCGGACTTGAAGCCCGTGGAATAACCCGTGTACAGCAGCACATCCTCGTTGAGGTGATGGCTTACGCGGATGGTGGGCGTAAACTCGGTCCAGCTCTCCTCCTGGTGGTACTCCGTTTCGGAATGGATTTCCATGTAGCGGTCAAAAGGGGTCATCCAGCCGGCGAACATCGGCTGCTCTTCGGCCACGGCCTCAGCGCCGGGACGCACTGCCACGATGGCATTCGGCGGAAACCCCTGCAACAACGCCAGTGCGTAGTATCCCTCACGGTTCAGGGTTAGCTGGTCAAGGCTCTTTTCATCCTGCGTGTAGCGGCCGCCAAGCGTGAGCTGCCAGTCCGGGGCGAAGTCCCAGTCGACCGAGGCATAGCCCGACATCGAGGTCAGGCCGCGCTTGTCCTGCACGGTATCTGCCGTTATCTCCTGCACGGCGCGCAGGCGTGCGAACTGTTCACTCGTCGGCTCGTTATCCGCATCACTGTCCAGGTAGTACAGGCCAAAGACCGCATTGAGCGTTTCGGTACTGTAATTCAACTGGAACTCCTGGCTGATGTCCTCGTCGTTGCGCGAGCGTATCGTGGTGATGAACTGCTGGTCGGTGCCGTCATAGTCGAAAGCCACATCACTGTCCACCTCGCGGTACGCGGTTACCGATTTCAGTGTCCAGGCGTCATCGATATCCCACAGGTAGGTGAGCGAAGCCGTGGAGGACTTTATGCGAAAGTCGTCAAAGGCGGCATCCAGCTCGGTGTTCACATCGTCCTCATCACGTAGCAGCGTGGTATCGTTCGGCGCCTCGACCAGACCGGTACCGCCCAGGTAGGTGTTGGCGCCAGTTACCACGAAACTGATCCCGTCCAGCGTGGCGCTGTTGACGCCGATGCGCTGCGGCAGTACCGGGTCCGAGCGGTCTTCACTGTAGTCCAGCATCAATCTCAGTTCATGGCGCTCCGCCGGCGTCCAGCGCAGCGCGCCCCGGTAGGCATCGACTCTCTTGTCCCAGTATTCCTTGCCGCTGCTGACGTTGTCCTGGATACCGTCGCGCCGGGTCGTCAGCACACCCACGCTGCCGTATAGCTGGTCGTCAACCAGCGAGCCGGATACACCCGCTTCCACCTGCCGCTGGTCGTGGCTACCCAGCTTGACTGCCAGGTCCACCTGCGTCTCGGGCCCGGGCTGGCGCGTGATGTACTTGATCGCCCCGCCGATAGTGTTGCGCCCGTAGAGATTCCCCTGTGGGCCCTTGAGTATCTCCACACGCTGCAGGTCGTAGACCTCCAGCAATGAACCCGACGCCGAGTTGAGGTAGACATCGTCGAGATAGATACCCACACCCTGGTCAAAACCGGGATCGTTGCCAATGCCGCGGATAAACGCAGACAGCGAACCCGCCACGAGCCCGCCGGTCTCGGACAAGGTGGTATTGGGCGTCATCTTTTCCAGGTCAGTGATATCGTCGATCAGCGCGCTGGATAGCTGCTCCGCACTGTAGGCGCTTACCGCCATGGGCACGTCCTGCATACTCTCAGCCCGTTTGCGCGCGGTGACAACCACCTCCTCGAGAACAGCGGCTGTAGCGGCGGGCGCGACAGGGATACCCAGGGTTGCTGCCAGAACACTGACCGAAGCGATACGACCACGCATAACTTTCCCTCTCCTACCGATAACGACATGAGCTGCGCGCCGGATACGGCGCCAGCCGAATGGATTGAAGCCCATGGGAAGTCGTCGATAAAGGTCGATTTTCGTCAGCGCGATTGGCATTTTTCTTCAGCGCAATTGGCCGCGCAAAAAACGTCCAGGCGCAAGCAGGCGACAGCGGCGCGCAGATGCCGACACGAAACATGTAAGTTGGATGCGGTGCGACCAGCGCCTGGGGCGCAACAGGACGTTGCGCGTGGCAGCCAGTCGCTTGCCCGGGCGGAGCGGGTCAGCCGTCGATAAGCGCCAGCAGTTCGGTCGTCCGGGCTTCCATCAGCTCCCGGTCGCCACGGCTTTCGACATTCAGGCGCACCACCGGTTCGGTATTGGACATGCGCAGGTTGAAGCGCCAGTCGTCCATGTCCACGCTCAGGCCATCGACGTGCTCGATGTTTTTCGCCCGCTCCGCGTAGACCTCCTCGACCTTCGCCAGCACCGCTGCGGGGTCGTCGATGGTGCGGTTTATCTCGCCACTGCAGGGATAGGCCGCCATGCGTTCGGCTACCAGTTGTGACAGCGGCTGGCCGCTGTCGCTGATCAGCGCGGTGACCAGCAGCCAGGGAATCATGCCGCTGTCACAGTAAGCGAAATCGCGGAAATAGTGGTGCGCACTCATCTCGCCGCCGTACACCGCATTCTCCAGGCGCATACGCTCCTTGATGAAGGCGTGTCCGGTTTTACTCTGCACCGCCTCGCCGCCACCGGACTCGACGATATCCACCGTGTTCCAGGTCAGGCGCGGGTCGTGCACGATACGCGCGGCGCCCTGTTGCTTGAGGAATGCCGCGGCGAGCAGGCCCACCACGTAGTAGCCCTCGATGAACTCGCCGTTCTCGTCGAAGAAGAAACAGCGGTCGAAATCGCCGTCCCAACCCAGGCCCAGGTCGGCGCCGTGGGCGCGCACCGCCTCGATCGCGGCAGTGCGGTTTTCCGGCAACAGCGGATTGGGAACGCCGTTGGGAAAATTGCCGTCCGGTTCGTGGTGCAGCTTGATGAATTCGAAGGGCAGGTGCGGCTCGAGCAGGTCGACCACACGCCCGGCGCCGCCGTTGCCCGCATCGACCACGATCTTCAGGGGCTGCAGCGCGGCCACGTCGATGTACGACAACAGGTGCTCGACGTAGGCCTGTGAGGTGTCCAGCGTGTGCAACTGGCCGGGCTGGTCGGCGGCGGTGAACTCGTCGCGCTCGGCGAGGGCGCGGATGTCGAACAGGCCGGTGTCCCCGGAAATGGGCCTGGACTCCTCGCGCACGAACTTCATGCCGTTGTAGTCCTTCGGGTTATGGCTGGCGGTGACGGCAATACCCCCGTCCATGCCCGCGTGCGAGGTGGCGAAGTAAATCTCCTCCGTGCCGCACAGGCCGATGTCGTAGACATCCACCCCCTGTTCCAGCAGGCCCTCGGTGAGCGCCCCCTTGATGGATTCACTGCTCAGGCGAATATCGTGGCCGACGACCACCTGCCTGGGACGCACCACCTCGGCATAGGCCCTGCCGATGCGCCGCGCGATGTCCTCGTTGAGCTGGTCGGGCACCCGCCCGCGTACGTCATAGGCCTTGAAACAGGTAATCTCTTGCACGGGGAATATCAGTCCTGCAGGTAGTAATGGTCGTAGATGAAGTTGGTGGCCTCGACGAACCCCGGAACGCTGCCGCAGTCGAAACGACGCCCCTTGAAGCGGTAGGCCATCACACACCCCTGGTGCGCCTGGGTCTGCAGGGCGTCGGTCAGCTGGATCTCGCCGTTGGCGCCGGGCTCGGTCTCGCGCAGGATGTCGAAGATATCGGGGGTAAGGATATAGCGCCCGATAATGGCCAGGTTCGAGGGAGCGTCCTTGGGATCGGGCTTTTCCACCATCTCGTCGACGCGGTACACCCCTTCCTTGAGCGTCTCGCCCCGGATGACGCCGTACTTGTGCGTCTCTTCCATGGGGACTTCCTGGATGGCCACGATGGAGCAGCGAAACTGCTTGTACAACTCCGCCATCTGGCTCAATACACCGGGGCCGTTGTTGATACACAGGTCGTCCGACAGCAAGACCCCGAACGGCTCGTTGCCTATCAGCGGTTCACCAGTGAGAATCGCGTGGCCCAGGCCCTTCATTTCACGTTGCCTGACCGCGGTGAACACACCCTGTTCCAGCACCTCGCGGATACTGGACAGATAGGCCTCCTTGCCACTGCCGGAGATCTGGTGCTCCAGCTCGTAGCTAATGTCGAAATGGTCGGTGATCGTGCGTTTACCGCGACCGGTCACCATGGCGCAGGTGGTCATGCCCGCCTCGATCGCCTCCTCGACACCGTACTGCACCAACGGCTTGTTGACGATGGGCAGCATCTCCTTGGGCATACTCTTGGTGGCGGGCAAAAAGCGGGTACCGTAACCCGCCACCGGAAACAGGCATTTTCTAATCAACTTCGAACTCTCCATCGGCGGCCTCGCTACTCGCTGCGACCGTATACATCTTCGAAACGGACGATGTCGTCCTCTCCCAGGTAACTGCCCGACTGGACCTCGATGATTTCCAGCGGAATCTGCCCGGGGTTGGCCAGGCGGTGTTTGTGGCCCAGGGGAATATAGGTGGACTCGTCCTCGCCGAGCATGAACACCTTGTCCTCGCAGGTGACCTCGGCGGTGCCCTTGACGACGATCCAGTGTTCGGCGCGGTGGTGGTGCATTTGCAGCGACAGCGTCTGGCCCGGATTGACCACGATGCGCTTGACCTGGAAACGCTCGGCGCTCACCAGCGATTCGTAGGAGCCCCAGGGGCGGTACACGCGCCGGTGCAGGGAGGCCTCGGGACGCGCCTGCTCCTTGAGCCGGTTGACGATGCCCTTGACGTCCTGCACCTGGTCGCGCGGCGCCACCAGCACCGCGTCGGGGGTTTCCACCACCACCAGGTTCTGCACACCGGTGGCGGCAACCAGGCGCGAGTCGCTGCGAATGTAGCTGCCGCTGCAATTGTCGAGAATCACGTCGCCCTTGCACACGTTGTCGTCGGGATCGCGCTCGGCCACGTCCCACAGCGCGGACCACGCACCCACATCGCTCCAGCCACAGTCCAGGGAGACCACGCCGCCGCGCTCGGTTTTCTCCATCACCGCGTAATCGATACTGTCGGCGGGACACTGGTCGAATATCTCCGCGTCCGGCCGCACGAAGTCCATGTCGCTGCTGGCGGCCACCATGGCCTCGCGGCAGCGGGTGAGGATTTCCGGGGCCTGGACCTGCAATTCGTCCAGGTAGGTCTGCGCGCCGAGCAGGAACATGCCGCTGTTCCACAGGTAGTCGCCGGACTCCAGGTAGGAGCGCGCGGTCGGCGCATCCGGCTTTTCCACAAAGCGCTCCAGGACGAACAGGTCGTCCGCCAGCGCGGCGCCGCACTTGATATAGCCGTAGCCGGTCTCCGGGCTGGTGGGCATGACGCCGAAGGTCATCAGGCGCCCCTGCTCGGCCAGCGGCAGCGCGGTCTGCACGGCCCGGACAAAGGCGTCGACCTGCTGGATGAGGTGGTCCGCCGGCAGTACCAGCATCACCGCCTGCGGGTCCTCGCGCACCAGGTGCAGCGCCGCCAGGGCCACCGCCGGCGCCGTGTTGCGACCCTGTGGTTCCAGGATAAGCCCGCTGGAGTCCAGTTCGAGCTGGCGCAGCTGCTCGGCGACCATGAAACGATGCTCTTCGTTGCACACGACCAGCGGGGCGGCGGCCTGCAGGCCGGTGGTGCGCTGCAGCGTTTCCTGCAGCATGGACAACTCCCCCGCCAGGGGCAGAAACTGTTTCGGGTGGGCCTCCCGGGACACGGGCCAGAGCCTGCTGCCCACGCCACCGGAGAGTAAAACGGGTGTTAACATCTGGGTTCCCTGTCAACTGGCGATGCATGAGACCGCGACACCAGATTTGGTAGTGTTATCGTGTCGTCCGATCAAAGCCCGACCAATACTAGCGGAAGGCAGATTTTTTAGCTACCGGACCCGGCCGGGCCTACGCCGCGGTCCCGCTATGCAAGCGACACGGCGCATTCACACACTGTAGAGCGCCGCTATATCAGGTAGAATAGCGACCAATCCAGCCACCCATTGACTCGAGGACGACGATCACGGCATGACAGGCAAGCACTCCTTCAGTAAAGACGACCTCGTCGCCTGTGGTCACGGCACGCTTTTCGGTCCGGGCAACGCGCAGCTGCCGACAGACAACATGCTGATGATCGACCGCATCGCCCACATCAGCTCCGAGGGCGGCGGCTACGGCAAGGGCCAGGTGGTGGCGGAACTGGATATCAGTCCGGACCTGTGGTTCTTCGAATGCCACTTTCCCGGCGACCCGGTGATGCCCGGCTGTCTCGGACTGGACGCCATGTGGCAGCTGGTGGGCTTTTTCCTCGGCTGGCGCGGCAACCCCGGCCGCGGACGCGCCCTGGGCTGCGGCGAGGTCAAATTCAGCGGGCAGGTGCTGCCCAGCGCCTCCCGGGTGGTCTATAACATAGACGTCAAGCGCGTCATCGAGCGCAAGCTGATCATGGGCATTGCCGACGGCAGCGTGGCGGTGGACGGCGAGGAAATCTACCGGGCGAAAGATCTGCGCGTCGGTCTCTTCACGACAACGGAGTCATTCTGACACCATGACCAAACGAGTAGTAATCACCGGGCTGGGGATCGTCTCCTGCCTGGGCAACGACGCCGAAACCGTCGCCGTCTCCCTTCGCGAGGGCCGCTCCGGCATCCGCACGAACCCGGAGCAGGTGGACATCGGCATGCGCTCGCACGTCGCCGGCATTCCCGACATCGAACCGGCCGACCTCATCGACCGCAAGCAACTGCGCTTCATGGGCGACGCGGCGGCATTCGCCTACATCGCCATGCAGCAGGCCATCGCCGACGCGGGGCTGGACGAGAGCCAGGTGTCGAACGTGCGCACGGGCATCATCGCCGGCTCCGGCGGCGCGTCCTCGGCGAGCCAGACCGAGGCCTCGGACATCATGCGCGAACGCGGCCTGCGCCGGGTGGGCCCCTACCGCGTCACCCAGACCATGGGCAGCACGGTCTCCGCCTGCCTGGCCACTCCCTTCAGGATCAAGGGGGTCAACTATTCCATCTCCTCCGCCTGCTCCACCAGTGCGCACTGCATCGGCAACGCCATGGAGTTGATCCAGCTCGGCAAGCAGGACCTGGTGTTCGCCGGCGGCGGCGAGGAACTGCACTGGTCGCTGAGCTGCCTGTTCGACGCCATGGGCGCCCTCTCCACGAAGTACAACGACACGCCGGAGCGCGCCTCGCGCGCCTACGACGTCAACCGCGACGGCTTTGTCATCGCCGGTGGCGGCGGCATGCTGGTGGTGGAGGAGCTGGAGCACGCCCGCGCCCGCGGCGCGAAAATCTACGCCGAGCTGGTGGGCTACGGCGCCACCTCCGATGGCCACGACATGGTGGCGCCCTCCGGCGAGGGCGCCGTGCGCTGCATGCAGCAGGCGCTGGCCACGGTCGACGGCCCGGTGGACTATATCAACGCCCACGGCACCAGCACCCCCGCCGGCGACATCCAGGAGCTGAAAGCGGTTCGCGAGGCCTACGCGGGGCGCGACATCCCGGTCGTCGGCTCGACCAAGTCCCTGTCCGGCCACTCCCTGGGCGCGGCCGGCGTGCAGGAGGCGATCTACTCGCTGCTCATGCAGCAGCGCGACTTCATCGCCGCCTCGGCCAATATCGAGGACCTGGACCCGGAAGCCGAGGGCCTGCCCATCGCCCTGCAGCGCGTCGACAACGCCGACCTGCAGCGCGTGTTGTCCAACAGCTTCGGTTTCGGCGGCACCAACGCCTCGCTGGTGTTCCAGAAATACCGCGACGCTTAGCGCCCTACCCCTGGCCCGGGGACGAGCTACCCCCTGCCCAACGGGCGCAGGCTTCGTGGGGTTTCCGGGTGGCTGCGCAACTCGACCTCTTTTTTTGCTGCGCAAAAAAAGCCGGGACTCGGACAGTGCTCGCCGAAAGCCCCCGGAAACCCCACGAAGCCTAAGCCGCGCCCTGATTGTTGGGCAGGGGGTAGCTCGCCCCTGGGCCGCCGCCTCCTGGCAATCTACCCGGTAAGCAAATCCAGCAGGAGCACCTCGACGGTGTCGCCCGGAGCCACGGTCGTGCCCGGCGGGATGACCGCCAGGGCGTTGCTGTGGCTGACCGAGCTGAGCACGCCGGAGCTCTGGTTGGGGAAACGCTGCGCGAGCAGGCCCTCGGGCCCGGCTTCCAGGGTGACCCGCTGGTAGTCCTGGCGCCCGCCCGCGCGGCGCACCGCAAAGCCGGCGCGCGCCGTCAGGCGCGGCGCGGCGGGCTCGTCCACGCCCTGCAACTTCAGCAGGAATGGCCTGGCGACCAGGCAGAAGGTCACGAATACCGAGGAGGGATTGCCCGGCAGGCCGAGAAACGGCGTGCCCAGCACCTCGCCAAAGGCCAGGGGCTTGCCGGGCTTGATGGCCAGCTTCCACAGGTCCAGGCGCCCCAGGCGCTGCACCTGGGCCTTGACGTGGTCCTCCTCGCCGACGGACACGCCCCCCGTGGTAATCACACAGTCCGCCGCTTCCGCCGCCGTGCGCAGCGCCCCGGCGGTGGCCTGCGGGTCGTCGGGAACGATGCCGCCGTCGACACAGTGCATGCCCAGGCCGTCGAGCAGGCCCGCCAGGGTGTAGCGATTGGAGTTGTAGAGCTGCCCCGCGGCGGGCTCCCCGGCGCCCGGCTCCAGCAATTCGTCGCCGGTGGACAGCACCGCCACGCGCAGCGGCCGGTAGACCGCGACGCTGGCCAGGCCGATGGAGGCCGCCAGGCCCATGTCCTGGGGCCGCAGTACACGCCCGGCGCGCAACACCCGGTCGCCGCGCTGGATGTCCTGGCCGCGGGGACGCACGTTGTCGCCCGGCGCCAGTGCGCCCTGCACGCGCAGCACGCCGTCCTGCTCGCTGCAATTTTCCTGCATGGCGACCGCATCCGCGCCAGGGGGCAGGTCTGCGCCGGTAAAAATGCGCGCGGCGCTGCCCGGCGCCAGCGCCGTGCCCACGCTGCCCGCGGCAATCCGCTGGGTGATCGGCAGTGCCTGGCCCGACTCGGCCGCGCGCAGCGCGTAGCCGTCCATGGCGCTGTTATCGGCCGCGGGCACATCCAGGGTGGATACCAGGTCTTGCGCGAGCACCCGGCCGCGCGCCTGCAACAGGGGAACCTCCTCACTGGCGGCAGCCGGGCTGGCCGCGGCGAGCACCCGCTGCAGCGCCTGCTCCAGCGGCAACAGGGCGCTCATGCGTTGCGCTGCCGCACTCCCAGGACGCCGACGAAGTTGCACGGGCGGTGGGAGCTGTCCAGTTGCTCGCGGATCAGGCCTTCCCAGGCCGTGCGGCAGGCGCCGGTGGAACCGGGCATGCAGAAAATGACGGTGTTGTTGGCGAAGCCCGCCAGCGCCCGGGATTGCACCGTCGAGGAGCCGATTTCCTCGTAGGACAGGGCGCGAAACACCTCGCCAAAGCCGTCGATATCCTTGTCGAACAGGGGGCGCACCGCCTCGGGGGTGGAGTCGCGGCCGGAGAAGCCGGTGCCGCCGGTAACCAGCACCGCGTCAATCGCGGCGTCGGCAATCCACGCCGACAGCAGGGCGCGGATCTGGTAGATGTCGTCGCGTACGATGGCCTTGTCGGCCAGGCGGTGGCCGGCGTCGCCCAGCGCCGCGGCCAGGTACTGCCCGGAGGTATCGTCCTCCTCCGTGCGGGTATCCGATACCGTGAGCACGCCGATACCCAGCGTCCGGGGGTTGCTGTCTGTCGCCTTGGCCATTCAGTTCTCTCCTGCCTGCTGCCGGTGGTGGTACTCCTTCACCATGTCGCCGATGGCGCTGCGCCATGGGATCTGGCGGATGGCGAAGGTATTGCGGATACGCGTGCAATCCAGTGCGCGGTTCAGCGGACGCAGCCCCTCGGGCTCGCGCTCCAGTTCCACCGCGGACGCGCTGACATCGAAAAATTGCGAGGCCGCCGCGAGCAGGGCCTCGGCGAACTCGTAGTAGGTGGCGGTATCCGAACTGCCGTAGTGGTAGATTCCCCAGGGCTCCAGGCCGGTGCCGAGCTGGTCCAGCAGCGCCAGCACCACCCGGGCGCCGTCGTCCGCAGCCACCGGGCAACCGCGCAGGTTGTCGTCCAGCACCAGGCTGTCACCCTCGCGCAGGGGCTCGAGCATCTGCGAAATCAGGTTAGTGCCCTCGTAGGAGAAAATCGGCCCGAAACGCAGGATCAGGTGGCGTTCGCAGGTCTGCGCCACCACGGCCTCCGCATCGCGCAGCAACTCGCCCACGGAACCCTCGTTGTCCGGCTCATCGCGCTCGGTGTAGGGGCGTTCCAGCCGCCCGGAAAACACCCGCGAGCTGGAGATATACAGGTAGGCGGTGCCGGTGCGCTGACAGGCCTTGGCGATCCAGTGACAGCGTTTCAGGTCCAGCGGCTGGATTTGAATGCCGCCGTCGCCCGCCGCCTCGATGCGCACATCGACCACGACATCACACCTGGCGCGCACCACACTTTTTTTCGCCTGCCGTTCGCTTTTCCAGCGGCAGGCGGAGCGACTCAGGGGAAAGAGTTCATGCCGGCCCAGCATGGCCTGGCGCTCTTGCACCGCCATGCCCAGGGGGGTATCGGAACCCAGCAGGAGTACGCGCACCGCCGCCCCCCCACTGTTCAGGAACTAGAGCGTCGGCGCGGGGCACCGGCGGCGGTCAAAACGGGATATCGTCTTCGAAATTGCCGAAGTCCGCCGGCGCCGACTGGCCGCCGCCAGCCGCCGGCGCGGCGACCGCCGCGGGCGCACCGCTGTTGTCCGCCGGCGCCTGGTAGCCGCCGCCGGCGCCAGCGCCGGCGCCGCGACTGTCCAGCATCTGCATCTCGTTGACGATGATTTCGGTGGTGTAGCGATCCTGACCGTCCTGTCCCTGCCACTTGCGCGTCTGCAGCCGGCCCTCAACGTAGACCTTGGAACCCTTCTTCAGGTACTCGCCGGCGATCTGCCCGAGCCGGTAGTTGCCGCGATCGCGAAAGACCACGCGGTGCCACTCGGTCTTTTCCTTCTGCTCACCGGTCTGCTTGTCGCGCCAGGTCTCGCTGGTGGCGATACTAGCATTGGTGACCGCGCCGCCGTCGGGGAAGAAACGGGTCTCGGGGTCGTTGCCCAGGTTGCCCACCAGGATGACTTTGTTGACGCCCCGCGATGCCATAGGAATTCCTCGTATTTTCGTCAAACTCGACACGTGATCGGACAGGGGACTATAGCAACCCCACCGTGCAAATGCGACAGCCCGGGGCGCCTGTAAGCCATCTAAACAGGCCGCCAGCGCGGTCGATTGGCGGCCTGGCGGCGGCGCCTGCGCCCGCCGCCGCTAGGTGCCCGCGGCGGGTTCGACCAGGGGGGCCGGGCGCGGCGCGCGCAGCACGCCGACGCCCCAGAGTGCCGTGAGCAACAGGCAGGCGGCGCCCAGCGCCCAGACGCCTGCCGCCTGCAGCAACCAGCCGCCCACGGCCCCGCCGGCGAAGGCGCCGAGGAACTGGCTGGTGCTGAAGAGTCCCATGGCGGTGCCCCGTCCCTCGACGGAGGCGGTCTTGCTCACCGCAGAAGGGAGAGTCGCCTCGAGGTAGTTGAAACCGACGAAAAACAGCCACAGGCCGGTATACAGCAGCCACTCCCCGGCGGCCAGCCCAAACAGGGCCAGCGCGAGCACGATGCAGCCGATACCCACCAGCAGCGCCGTACGCGGCCTGCCGCCCCGCTCGGCGGTACGCATCAGCACGGCCATACCCGCCAGCGACAGCAGCAGCACCGGCAGGTAGACCTGCCAGTGATGGGCGCGGTCCACGCCGGCGCCGGTTTCCAGCATCCCCGGCACCACCAGGAAGCAGGCCATGAGCACGAAATGCAGGGTAAACACCCCGAAATACAGCCGCGCCAGGGCGCTGTCGAACAGGCTGCGCCCGAGCAGGTCGCCGCCCCGCCCCGGCCGCGCCGAGATGGCGGGCTGCGCCGCGGGCGCCGGCACCCGCAGCAAGACCAGGGCGATGCCGGCCAGCGCCAGCAGCGCGGTAAACCAGAATACGGTGGGCAGGCCGCCGCGGGCCGCCAGCAGCGGGCCCAGCACCATCGCCAGGGCGAACGCCAGGCCGATGCTGATGCCCACCAGGGCCATGGCCTTGGTGCGCTGCTCCTCGCGCGTGAGGTCCGCCAGCAGCGCCATCAGGGTACTGGCGATGGCCCCCGCTCCCTGCAGCACCCGCCCGAGCACGATGCCGCCGACCGTGTCCGCCTGCGCCGCCACCACGCTGCCCAGGCCGAACAACAGCAGGCCGGCGACGATGACCGGCTTGCGGCCGACCCGGTCCGACAGCCAGCCCAGCGGCACCTGCAGCAGCGCCTGGGTCAGGCCGTAGGCCCCCAGCGCGAGACCGAGCAGGAAGGGCGTCGCGCCCGGCATGTCCGCCGCGTACAGGGCCAGCAGTGGCAGGACCATGAACAGGCCCAGCATGCGGGTCATGTACAGCAGCGCCAGGGAGGCGACCGAGCGCCGCTCCTGGGGAGACATCGGGTTTTCGGTAATCACGAAGCGGGGGGCGGGATACGGTAGCCAGACAAGTGCGCTATGGTAACAGCTTCCGCCCCCGCGCGGACAGCGCGGGGCCATCCCGTGCCGTCCGGCAAGGGCCTGTCCTGGCCGGCAAGGGCAGCGTATTTTGCCAGCGGACCACGCCCGGGCATATACTGTCGTGTTTCGGTTCGAAGGCCCTGCAGGGGCCCATTCCAGGACGATTATGGACACCATCCAGGTGCGCGGGGCGCGCACGCACAACCTCAAGAACATCGACCTCGACATCCCCAGGGACAAGCTGGTGGTCATCACCGGCCTGTCCGGGTCGGGCAAGTCCTCGCTGGCCTTCGACACGCTGTACGCCGAGGGCCAGCGGCGCTACGTGGAGTCGCTGTCGACCTACGCGCGGCAGTTCCTGTCGATGATGGAAAAGCCCGATATCGACCACATCGAGGGACTGTCCCCGGCCATCTCCATCGAGCAGAAATCCACCTCTCACAACCCGCGTTCCACCGTGGGTACGATTACCGAGATCTACGACTACCTGCGCCTGTTGTTCGCCCGCGTGGGCGAACCGCGCTGCCCGGATCACGGCCTGAACCTGCAGGCGCAGACGGTGAGCCAGATGGTGGACACCGTGCTGGCCCTGCCCGAGGGCAGCAAGCTCATGCTGCTGGCGCCGGTGGTGCGCGAGCGCAAGGGCGAGCACCTGCACGTGTTCGAGGAACTGCGCGCCGCCGGCTTCGTGCGCGCGCGCATCGACGGCATCGTCACCGACCTGGACGACGCCCCGGCGCTGGACAAGAAAAAGAAACACCGCATCGAGGTGGTGGTGGACCGCTTCAAGGTGCGCGACGACCTCGGCACACGCCTGGCCGAGAGCTTCGAGACCGCCCTGGAACTCACCGACGGCCTGGCCACGATCAGCTACATGGAAGGCGACGGCGAGGAGATCGGCTTCTCGGCGCGCTTTGCCTGCCCGAAGTGCGGCCACAGCATCGACGAACTGGAGCCGCGCCTGTTCTCCTTCAACAACCCGGCCGGGGCCTGCGGCGAGTGCGACGGCCTGGGAGTGAAGCAGTTCTTCGACGCGGAGCGCCTGGTGCTGTACCCGGAATCCAGCCTGGCAGAGGGCGCCATCCGCGGCTGGGACCGGCGCAACGTGTACTACTTCCACATGCTCACCTCCCTGGCGGACCACTACGGCTTCGATATCGACACGCCCTTCCACAAGCTGTCGAAAAAGCACCGGCAGGTCATCCTGCACGGTAGCGGCAAGCAGGAAATCGCCTTTTCCTATATCAACGACCGCGGCGACGTGTTCAAGCGCACCCATCCCTTCGAGGGCATCATCCCCAACCTGGAGCGGCGTTACCGCGACACCGAATCCCAGTCCGTGCGCGAGGAACTGGCCAAGTTCCTGGCCACCCAGCCCTGCCCCGAATGCCACGGCACGCGCCTGCGCCGCGACGCCCGTCACGTGTACGTCGACGAACTGACCCTGCCGGAGGTAACGGCCATGCCCGTGGGCGAGGCCGAGCAGTACTTCGAGCAGCTGGCGCTGCCCGGGCGCGCCGGGGAAATCGCCGACAAGATCCTCAAGGAACTACGCGCGCGCTACCGCTTCCTGGTGGACGTGGGGCTGAATTACCTGACACTGAACCGCAGCGCGGAGACCCTCTCCGGGGGCGAGGCCCAGCGCATCCGCCTGGCCTCGCAGATCGGCGCGGGACTGGTCGGCGTGATGTATATCCTCGACGAGCCGTCCATCGGCCTGCACCAGCGCGACAATGAACGCCTGCTCAACACCCTCACCCACCTGCGCGACCTGGGCAACACCGTGCTGGTGGTGGAGCACGACGAGGACGCCATCCGCACCGCGGACCACGTCATCGACATCGGCCCGGGCGCCGGGGTACACGGCGGTGAGATCGTCGCCTCGGGCACGCTCGACCAGGTGCTGGGGAACGAACAATCACTCACCGGCGCCTACCTCTCCGGACGGCGGCGCATCGAGGTGCCCGCGGCGCGCACGCCCCTCGACCCGGAGCGCCAACTGGTGCTGGAGGGCGCCCGTGGCAACAATCTGCAGGACGTGCGCCTGGAGATCCCGGTAGGACTGCTCACCTGCATCACCGGAGTGTCCGGCTCGGGCAAGTCCACCCTGGTCAACAGCACCCTGTTCCCCATCGCCGCCACCGAGTTGAACGGCGCATCGACGCTGACACCGGCCCCCTACGACGCGATCGACGGGCTGGAGCACATCGACAAGTGCATCGATATCGACCAGAGTCCCATCGGCCGCACGCCGCGCTCCAACCCCGCCACCTACACCGGCATTTTCACCCCGGTGCGAGAGCTGTTCGCGGGTACACAGGAGGCGCGTTCGCGCGGCTACAAGCCGGGACGCTTCAGCTTCAACGTCAAGGGCGGCCGCTGCGAGGCCTGCCAGGGCGACGGCGTAACCAAGGTGGAGATGCACTTCCTGCCCGATATCTACGTGCCCTGTGACGTGTGCAAGGGCCGGCGCTACAACCGCGAGACACTGGAGGTGCGCTACAAGGGCAAGAACATCCACGAGGTGCTGGAGATGACCGTGGAGGACGCGCTGGCCTTCTTCGAGCCGGTACCGGCCATCGCGCGCAAGCTGCAGACGCTGATGGACGTGGGCCTGTCCTATATCCGCCTGGGCCAGGCGGCGACCACCCTGTCCGGCGGCGAGGCGCAGCGGGTGAAGCTGTCGCGGGAGCTGTCCAAGCGCGACACCGGCAAGACCTTGTACATCCTGGACGAGCCGACTACCGGCCTGCACTTCGAAGACATCCGCCAGTTGCTGGAGGTGTTGCACCGCCTGCGCGATCACGGCAACACCGTGGTCATCATCGAGCACAACCTCGACGTGATCAAGACAGCGGACTGGATCGTCGACCTCGGCCCGGAGGGCGGCAGCGGTGGCGGTCGCATCATCGCCAGCGGTACCCCCGAGGAGGTCGCGAAAACGCGCGGCTCCTTCACCGGCAAGTTCCTCGGGCCGGTGCTGAAAAAACGCCCCCGGCGCAAGGCCGCCTAGGCGGTGCGCGCGGCCGGCCCGGCGCGGGGCGAGCATCGGGACACCCTGAGCAACATCCAGTGCCTGCGCTTCGTCGCGGCCCTGCTGGTGGTGCTGTTCCACGCCGGCGCCTACCTGCCCTACGGCGGCCACCAGCGCGGCGCCCTGTTCGAGGCGGCCGCGCTGACCGGCTTTGGCGGTGTGGACATCTTCTTCGTCATCTCCGGCTTCATCATGGCCTGGACCACACGCCAGGCCAGCGGGGCGGGCGACGCCCAGCGCTTCCTGCGGCGCCGCGTCGCGCGCATCTACTCCGGCTACTGGCCGTTCTGCCTGATCTACCTGGCGGCCTTCTGGTTTACCGGGCCGGCGCGCCTGGAAGGCGTGGACATGGCGGGTTCCTTCAGCCTGTGGCCAACCCCGGTGGGAGAACTGCTGATCTCCGTCAGCTGGACCCTGGTCTTCGAGATGTACTTCTACGTGCTGTTCGCACTGCTTATCGCGATAATGGGCAGGCGCCGCGAGGCGCTGTTGCCGGCGCTGTTCTGCGCCTTCCTGGCCTGGACCGCGTACAGTGTGTTCGTGCGCGGCGCGTACACGCCGGCCGCTTTCGAGCAGATGAGCAAGTACGAGGTGTACTGGGCCTCACCCTACCTGCTGCAATTTCTCGCCGGGGCTCTCGCTGCGCAGTGGTTGCACACGCGGCGCGCGGGACCGGCCTGGCCCTATCTCGCCCTGGGACTGCTGCTGTGGGTCGCCGCCGGCTACCTCAACGCGGCCGTGTTCGACGGCGGGCTCACGCGCGGCGACAGGGTGCCCTGGCGCGTGCTGATATTCGGCGCGCCCGCGCTGGTGCTGCTGATCGGCCTGGTGCGGCTGGAATTCGCCGGCGTGGTCATCGCGCCGCGCTGGAGCGTGCTACTGGGCGGCGCGTCCTATGCGCTGTACCTCTCCCACCCGGTGCTACTGTACCTGGCGCAGCGGCTGGGCGGCCTGAACCGCTCCCTGACGGGCAGCACGGACCTGGTGGCGCAAGGCGCCTATCTCCTGCTGGTAGTCCTGATCGTGCTGTTGAGCACAGCCCACTACCGGGCGATCGAACGGCCCCTGCACCGCCTGTTCAGGCGTCTGCTGCGCACGGACACGCACCACAGCGGCGGCGGCTGAACCGGGGGCGCGGCGCGCTCAGCCCCACTGGAACTCCGTGCGAAAGCGCTCGCCCAGGCGCGCGTTCAACTCGTTCCGCTGTTGCCGGATCTGCACCGCATCGAGGTCGGCCCGTGCCGGCTCGGCCCCCTGGTACCCGAGGAACCCGGCCACGCGGCTCATTTCATGTTGCGGATCCTGCAGCAGGCTCTCGTACTCCACCTCCAACCGCGGCGGGCAATGCAGGTCACAATAGTAATCGAACAGGTAGTGCGTCACGGCAATGGTTTGCAGCGCCTGCACCAGCCCCTCGCGGGAGTAACCCACCTCGCGCGACGGCTGCGGCGCGTCCGATTTCACCTCCGTCCAGATACCGGTCTGCCGCGCGATGTAAAGCGACACCGCCTGTGACAGCCGGTCGCTGCGCCGTGGAGTGATCAGGCGCACACTGTGGAAATGCTCCAGCAGTCCCGTCCGGGTCAGCCAGAACAACTGCCGCGCGCCGATCTTGAATCCGGCCTGCCCATCGCTGAGCCAGTTGTTCACCAGGCTGAGGAAAAAATCCGTAAACGTCGCGTAGCTGTCACGCTGACTGACCAGGGTGACCTCTTCGCCGTTGAACACCTCGGCGCGTGGCGGCACCGGCATACCGACCTGGTGCATCAATTCGGTGAGCAGCGTGGAGCCGGAGCGGTTACTGAAGCCGACCAGGAACAGCTTGCACGATGCGAGGTGCTCGCGCTCCGCCGCGCTCAGGGGGCGCAGCAGGGCGTCGCCGAAAAAATCCTCGATCGCCTCCTGGTGAGCCGAATTGTAGGGATAAAGCTGGCGGTTCAATTCGCCCAGGTGGTCGGTTTGCATCGGTGCGCCGGGGACTGGAAGGGGAGGAAATTATGTCCGATCAACCGTGCAGCGACAAGCCGGCAACGCCGCTGAACGGAGCGCGCAGAAAAAAGCCGGGACATGCCCGGCTCTTTGCTCTGCGCCTGGGACCGGCAGCAAATCCGGCCCGAGGAAGACTTACTCGTCGTCGTCCTCGTACGCTTCGGGCTGCGGACGGTCGACCAGTTCCACGTAGGCCATGGGCGCCTTGTCGCCGGCGCGGTAGCCGCACTTGAGGATGCGGATATAGCCGCCGGGACGCTCCTGGTAACGCGGGCCCAGCTCGCTGAACAACTTGCCCACCGCCGCCTTGTTGCGGGTGCGGTCAAAGGCCAGGCGACGGTTGGCCACGCTGTCCTTTTTCGCCAGGGTGATCAGGGGCTCCGCGTAGCTGCGCAGTTCCTTCGCCTTGGGCAGGGTGGTCTTGATCAGCTCGTGCTCCACCAGCGACACCGTCATGTTCCGAAACATGGCCTTGCGGTGTGAACTGTTGCGATTCAGTTGACGTCCACTGTGACGATGACGCATTTTTCCAATCCTATAGTCGGTGCTGTCTCAGCACGTAAATTCAATATTGCCCGCGCCGCCGGTTCAGGCGCTCAGCACCCGCTCGTCGTTTTTCAGGCTGGCGGGCGGCCAGTTGTCCAGGCGCATACCCAATGACAGGCCGCGCGAGGCCAGCACGTCCTTGATTTCCGTCAGCGACTTCTTGCCCAGGTTCGGCGTCTTCAGCAGTTCCACTTCAGTGCGTTGCACCAGGTCGCCGATGTAGTAGATGTTCTCGGCCTTGAGGCAGTTGGCCGAACGCACGGTCAGCTCCAGGTCGTCTACCGGGCGCAGCAGGATGGGATCGACCTCGTCCTCTTCCTCGATGGATTCGGATTCGGACTCGCTCTCCAGGTCCACGAACACCGCCAGCTGCTGCTGCAGGATGGTGGCGGCGCGGCGGATCGCCTCTTCCGGATCAATCGTGCCGTTGGTTTCCAGGTCCAGTACCAGCTTGTCCAGGTCGGTGCGCTGTTCCACACGGGCGGCCTCGACCACATAGGCCACGCGCTGCACCGGGGAGAAGGTGGCGTCGAGCTGCAACCTGCCGATGGAACGGGTCTCTTCTTCCGGGTTTTCCCGCGAGTCCGCCGGCGAGTAACCGCGGCCCACGGCCACGGTAAGCTTCATGTTGATTTCCGCGCCCTCATTGAGGTGGCAAATCACGTGATCGGGATTGCGGATCTCGATATCGTGGTCAACCTGGATGTCGCCGGCGGTGACGGCGCCCGGGCCCTTCTTGCTCAGGGTCAGCTCCGCCTCTTCCTTGCCGCTCATGACCAGGGCGACGCCCTTGAGGTTGAGCAGGATCTCGATGACATCTTCCTGCACGCCCTCGATGGCGCTGTACTCGTGCAGCACGCCGTCGATTTCCACTTCGGTGATGGCGCTGCCGGGCATGGAGGACAGAAGAATGCGACGCAGGGCGTTGCCCAGGGTGTGGCCAAAGCCGCGTTCCAGCGGCTCCAGGGTTACCTGGGAGCGGGTCGCGTTCTTTTCCTCGACATTGATGACGCGAGGGGTCAAAAATTCGTTCACTGCACTCTGCATTATGGCACCTGTCCTGTAGGTTATTCCTTCGGCGATTACTTGGAGTAAAGCTCGACGATCAGGTTTTCGTTGATCTCAGTGGATAGGTCCTGGCGATCCGGAACTGCCTTGAACGTTCCCTCCAGCTTGTCGCCGTTCACTTCGATCCACTCGGGCTCGCCGCGCTGGGCCGCCAGGGCCATGGCTGACTGGATACGCAGTTGCTTCCTGGCCTTTTCACGCAGGGAGATCACGTCGCCCGGCTTGACCTGGTAAGAGGGAATATTGACGGTAGCGCCGTTCACCAGCACAGCCTTGTGCGATACGAGTTGGCGCGCCTCGGCGCGGGTTGAGCCGAAACCAATACGGTAGACGACATTGTCGAGGCGGCTTTCCAGCAACTGCAGCAGGTTTTCACCGGTCGCACCCTTGAGGCGCGCCGCTTCCTTGTAGTAATTGCGGAACTGCTTTTCCAGCACACCGTAGATACGGCGTACCTTCTGCTTCTCACGCAGCTGCACGCCGTAGTCAGACAGGCGGCCGCGGCGAACGCCCTGCTGTCCGGGAATTGCTTCTACCTTGCACTTGCTTTCCAGTGCGCGTACGCCGCTCTTCAGGAAGAGGTCGGTTCCTTCGCGACGGGACAGCTTGCACTTGGGTCCAATATATCGAGCCATGTCAGTTCAATCCTGGTTGCGTTATACGCGACGTTTCTTGGGAGGACGGCAGCCGTTGTGCGGGATAGGCGTCACGTCGGTAATGTTGCTGATCTTGTAGCCACAGGCGTTGAGGGCCCGCACCGCGGACTCGCGCCCGGGACCAGGGCCTTTAACCTGTACGTCCAGGTTCTTCAGGCCGTATTCCTTGGCTGCCTCACCGGCGCGCTCGGCCGCGACCTGCGCGGCGAACGGCGTGCTCTTGCGTGAGCCGCGGAAGCCGGAACCACCGGCGGTCGCCCAGCTCAGGGTATTACCCTGGCGGTCAGTGATGGTGATAATGGTGTTGTTGAAGGACGCGTGGACGTGCGCAATGCCGTCTACCACCGTCTTGGTAATCTTCTTACGAGTGCTCTTGGCACCTGGCTTGGCCATAATTTCTTCCTACTTTAATATCAACACTGCACTCTCTCGTTTCCACGGTGCAGCTACACTAAAAAAGGATTCGCTGTCAGCTTGCTTATCTGCGAATCGGCTTACGCGGGCCCTTGCGCGTACGGGCATTGGTCTTGGTGCGCTGGCCGCGCAGCGGCAGGCTGCGACGGTGCCGCAGTCCGCGGTTACACCCCAGGTCCATCAGGCGCTTGATGTTCATGGATACTTCACGCCGCAGGTCACCCTCGACCACCATGTCGCCGACCTTGGCGCGCAGTGCGTCCATTTCGGCTTCGGTCAGCTCGCTGATCTTGGTGTTTTCGGCGACACCGGTCTCGGCGCACAGGCGCTTCGCCTGGCTGCGGCCGACGCCGAAAATATAGGTCAGCGAGATAACAGCGTGCTTGTTATCCGGAATGTTGACACCGGCTATACGAGCCATTCAAATTCTCCAGTCACTTGTGGCGCTTGGAAGCTGCGGGCCGCCGCCGACCCCAGGGGCGCGGGACGTGGCCAAAAGGCGCAGCATTCTAGCGATATACTTACCAAAAATCAACCGCTTACAGAGCCGAGGCGATCAGCCCTGGCGCTGCTTGTGGCGCGGGTCGGTACTGCAGATGACGCGCACCACGCCCTTGCGGCGCACGACCTTGCAGTTCCGGCATATTTTTTTCACTGATGCACGTACTTTCATGTTTCCACTCCTACTCAGGGCCGCGAGGATCAACGGATCCGCCCGGCACCCCCGTAATTCTTCAGGTTGGCCTTTTTCATCACCGAGTCATACTGGTGCGACATCAGGTGGCTCTGTACCTGGGCCATGAAATCCATCACCACCACGACCACGATCAGCAGTGAGGTACCGCCCAGGTAAAAGGGCACATTCCACATGACTACCAGGAACTGCGGCAGCAGACAGACCAGGGCGATATACGCGGCGCCGAAGACCGTCAGGCGCGTCAGCACGCCATCGATATAGTTGGCGGTCTGTTGTCCGGGGCGGATACCGGGGACAAACGCGCCGGACCGCTTCAGGTTGTCCGCCACTTCAACCGGGTTGAACATCAACGCCGTGTAAAAGAAGCAGAAAAATACGATAAAGATCGTGAACAGCAGGATATTCAGCGGCTGTCCAGGCCCGATCGCCACGGCCAGGTCCTGCAGCCAGTCCGAGCCGCCCGAGCCGAACCACTGCGCGATGGACGCGGGGAACAGCAGGATACTGCTGGCGAAAATGGCCGGGATCACCCCGGACATGTTGACCTTCAGGGGCAGATGGGAACTTTGCCCCTGGTACATTTTCCGGCCCTGCTGTCGCTTGGCGTAGTTCACGGTAATGCGCCGCTGGCCGCGCTCGATAAACACGATCATGTAGATCACCGCGATCGCCAGGGCCAGGATGAACAGCAGTACCAGGATGTTCAGTTCGCCCTGCCGCGCCTGTTCCAGCGACTGGCCTATCGCCGCGGGAAGACCCGCCACGATACCGGCGAAGATCAGCAGGGAGATGCCGTTACCCACGCCTTTTTCCGTGATTTGCTCGCCCAGCCACATCATGAACACCGCACCGGTTACCAGCGAGGTGATGGCGATGACAAAGAACAGCGGCGAGGTGTCATAGGACATGCCCTGGTTCGCCATGCCCACGGTCATGCCGGTGGCCTGGATGATGGCCAGCACCACCGTGAGGTAGCGCGTGTACTGGCTGATCTTGCGACGGCCGGCTTCGCCTTCCTTCTTCAGCTGCTCCAACTGCGGCGTTACCGCCGACATCAACTGCATGATGATCGAGGCGGAGATGTACGGCATGATGCCCAGCGCCAGGATGCTCATGCGCTCCAGCGCACCCCCGGAGAACATGTTCGCCAGGCCCAGGATGGTGCCCTGGTTCTGGTTAAACAGGGCAGCCAGCTGGTTCGGATCAATACCCGGCACCGGGATATGCGTCCCGACCCGGTATACGAAGATCGCTAGCAGCACAAAGCGCAGGCGCCTGAACAGTTCGCTCAGGCCGGCCTTGTTGACTGAGGGCAGCTGTGCATTTGCCATTACTTAATCGACCTACTCTTCGACCTTGCCGCCGGCTTTCTCGATCGCCTCACGGGCGCCCTTGGTCACCGCCAGGCCCTTGACCGTGACGGCCTTGCCCAGCTCACCGGAGAGAAAGACACGCGCCCGCGTGACATCGTCTTTCACAAGGTCGGCCTTTTTCAGCGCTTCCAGGTCAATGACGTCCGCCTGCACCGCGGCCAGCTCGCCCAGGCGAACCTGTGCGGTGGTGCGGGCAATACGCGAGGTAAAGCCGTACTTGGGCAGCCGCTTCTGCAACGGCATCTGGCCACCCTCGAAACCCGGACGGACCTTGCCGCCGGTACGGGATTTCTGACCCTTGTGACCGCGACCGGCGGTCTTGCCGTTACCACTACCGATACCGCGGCCCACGCGCTTGGCGTCTTTCTTGGCGCCGGGTGCCGGGCTCAGCGTGTTCAACCGCATGACGTCTGACATGATTTACTCCTCAACCTTAACCAGGTAGTTGACCTGGTTGATCATGCCGCGCACCGCAGGTGTATCCTCGACCTCTACCGTATGTCCGATACGACGCAGGCCCAGCCCGGCTACGCAAGCCTTGTGGTTTTTCAAACGGCCCGCAGAGCTCTTGACCTGCGTGACCTTGATAGTTGATTTAGCCATGACCAGCCAACCTGTTCTCTAGTTCAGAATTTCTTCAACCGACTTGCCGCGCTTGGCAGCGATATCTTCCGGGGAAGACATGTCGCGCAGGCCGTTGAACGTGGCGCGTACCACGTTGACCGGATTGGTCGAGCCGTAGCACTTGGCCAGTACGTCGTGCACACCGGCAATTTCCAGCACGGCGCGCATGGCGCCACCGGCAATAACGCCGGTACCTTCGGAGGCGGGCTGCATGTAAATCTTGCTGGCACCGTGCGATGCTTTCACCGGGTACTGGATGGTGCCGTTGTTGAGCTCCACCTGGATCATGTTGCGGCGCGCAGCTTCCATGGCTTTCTGGATGGCAACGGGCACTTCCCGCGCCTTACCACGACCAAAGCCAACCTTGCCGTTGCCATCGCCTACAACAGTCAGCGCAGTGAAGCCGAAAATCCGGCCGCCCTTGACCACCTTGGCCACGCGGTTAACCTGGACCAGCTTCTCCTGCAGGTCGCCATCCTGTTGCTGCTTTTTCTGATCGTTAAAAGCCATATCCCATAACCCTTAGAATTGGAGTCCGGACTCGCGCGCGGCATCCGCCAGCGCCTTGACCCGCCCGTGATACTTGTAACCGCTGCGATCGAAAGCCACTTTCTCGATCCCGGCTTCCTTTGCGCGCTCCGCCACCAGCTTGCCCACCGCGGCTGCGGCGTCGACGTTGCTGGTCACGCCGCTGCGCAGCTCTTTGTCCAGCGTGGAGGCACAGGCCAGCACCTTGTCGCCAGCGGGCGCAATAATCTGCGCGTAAATATGCCGCGGGGTACGGTGTACGCTCAGGCGCACCTCACCGAGGCCGCGCATACGGGCGCGCGCACGACGAGCACGACGCAACCTTGAATCATTTTTTGCACTCATGATGTCACCTACTTCTTCTTGGCTTCTTTACGACGGACGTGTTCATCCGCGTAACGAATACCTTTACCCTTGTAGGGCTCAGGCGGGCGGAACGAGCGGATCTCCGCCGCGGCCTGGCCGACGGCCTGCTTGTCGATACCCTTGACCACAATCTCGGTCTGGCTCGGGCTCTCCGCGGTCACACCCTCGGGCAGCTTGTAATCTACCGGGTGCGACAGGCCTACGGTCAGGTTGACGCTGCTACCCGAGGCCTTGGCCCGGTAGCCAACGCCGTTGAGCACCAGCTTTTTCTCCCAGCCTTCGCTCACGCCCACAACCATGTTGTTCAGCAGCGAACGGGTGGTACCCGCCATTGCCTTGAGGGCATCGCTCGCGTAGCTCAGGGTCAGGGCACTATCTTCCTGCCTGACCTCGATACCGTCGTTCAGGGAAAGGTCGAGACTGCCCTTGCTGCCTTTTACGGTGAGGTCCTTACCGTTGATCTTGACCTCTACGCCGCCGGGCAGCTGTATCGGATTGTTTGCGACTCTGGACATGTGAAAATCTCTAGGTCAATCAATTAATAAACGGTACAGAGGACTTCACCACCGACGCCCGCGGCGCGTGCGGCGCGATCGGTCATCACACCCTTGGAGGTGGAGATAATCGCGACACCCAGCCCGGCGCGAACCTTGGGCAGTTCGTCCTTGCCGCGGTACTGGCGCAGGCCAGGACGGCTGGTACGATCGATTTCCGCAATAACCGGCTTGCCTTTGTAGTACTTGAGGTCGATAGCCAGGCGCGGCTTGGCGCCCTCGGTCGAAGCGGTGAATCCCTCGATGTAGCCCTCTTCCTTCAGCACGTTCGCCACAGCGGCCTTCAGCTTGGAGCCGGGCATTTCGACGCGGGTCTTGCCTGCCATCTGGGCGTTGCGGATGCGGGTCAGCATGTCTGACAGCGGATCTTGCATACTCATAATCTATATCTCTCCGTAGACCGACCGGCCGTTACCAGCTGGACTTTACGAGGCCGGGGACATCACCGCGCATGGCGGCTTCACGCAGCTTGTTACGGCACAGGCCGAACTTGCGGTACACGGCGTGGGGGCGACCAGTGACCTGGCAGCGACGCTGCTGCCGCACCGGGCTGGCATTTCGCGGCAACTTCTGCAGGCGCACCTGTGCGTCCCACTTTTCCTCATCCGACGCATTGACGTCAGTGAGAATGGCCTTCAGGGCTGCGCGCTTGGCGGCGAACTTCTGGACCGTGCGTGCGCGTTTCTTTTCCCGCGCAATCATTGATTTCTTTGCCATGTGTAACGCCTCTTAAGCCTTGAGCGGGAAGTTGAAAGCGCGCAGCAGGGCGCGGCCTTCATCGTCCGTACGCGCGGAAGTGGTAATGGTGATATCCAGCCCACGCAGCGCGTCTACCTTGTCGTACTCGATTTCCGGGAAAATGATCTGTTCGGAAACACCCATTGCGAAATTGCCCCGCCCGTCGAAGGAGCGCGGGCTGATGCCGCGGAAATCCCGGATACGGGGAATGGCGATGCTGATCAGCCGCTCCAGGAACTCGTACATACGTTCAGAACGCAGGGTTACCTTGCAGCCGATCGGCCAGCCGTCGCGCACCTTGAAGCCCGCGATTGATTTGCGCGCCTTGGTGACCACGGGCTTTTGCCCGGCGATCATCTCCATGTCCGCTACCGCGTTCTCGAGAATCTTCTTGTCGCCGATAGCCTCGCCCACACCCATGTTCAGGGTGATCTTGGTGATGCGCGGCACCTCCATGATGTTCTTCAGCTCCAGTTCTTCGCGGAGCTTGGGAGCGATCTCGTTAACGTACTTTTCTTTCAGGTTTGCCATGTCCGTTTCCTGCCAACTCTCAGGGGCGCGCGCCCTCAGGAGTCGATCACCTCGCCATTTGATTTGAAGAAGCGCACCTTGCGGTCGCCGTCGACCCTGAACCCCACCCGGTCAGCCTTGCTCGTCTGCGGATTGAATATCGCGACGTTTGACACCTGGATCGGCGCCTCCTGCTCAACGATACCGCCAGCGACGCCCGCCTGCGGATTGGGACGCGTGTGCTTCTTCACCATATTGACGCCAGCAACGACCACCTTGCCGTTGCTCAGCACCTGGCGCACCTTGCCGCGCTTGCCCTTGTCTTTACCCGCTATGACGATTACTTCGTCTTCGCTCTTGATCTTCAACATCGTCTCGCCTCTCCCTTCCGGCCTAGATTACTTCGGGGGCCAGGGAAATAATTTTCATAAACTTCTCACCACGCAGTTCGCGGGTCACCGGGCCAAAAATACGCGTCCCGATAGGCGCTTCCTGCGCGTTCAACAAAACCGCCGCGTTGTCATCAAATTTGATCAGGGAGCCATCGGCCCGGCGCACACCTTTCTTGGTGCGCACAACCACCGCAGTCATGACCTGCCCTTTCTTGACCTTGCCGCGCGGAATCGCCTCTTTTACGGTGACCTTGATGAGGTCGCCAACTCGGGCGTAACGACGCTTGGAACCGCCGAGCACCTTGATGCACATGACACGGCGCGCGCCGCTGTTATCGGCCACATCCAAATACGACTCTGTCTGAATCATTTTCTACTCCAACTGCGGCCCGGATTAAGGCCGCGCCAAACTCGCGTGCCCCGGTCTCAGACCTGGGTGGCGCTCTCTACAACTTCCAGCAGCTTCCAGGTCTTGGACTTGGAAATCGGGCGCGTCTCCGCAACCGTCACAGTATCGCCAATGGAACACTCGTTGGACTCGTCGTGCGCGTGAATCCGGGATGAGCGGGTAATGTACTTACCGTACACAGGGTGTTTTACCCGGCGCTCAACCAGGACGGTAATCGTCTTGTCCATCTTGTTGCTGACGACCTTGCCAGTCGCCGTACGTGTACGCTTTTCTGCACCTGACATAATTAGTTACCTGCCTTTTCACTGAGCACAGTCTTGACCCTGGCAATGTCGCGCTGGTTCTGCCGCAACAGGTGAGTCTGGGCCAACTGGCCAGTGGCTTTCTGCATACGCAACTTGAACTGCTCCTCACGCAGGGTGAGCAGGTCCTTGTTCAGGTCCTCAGCGGACTTTTCACGTAGTTCACTGGCTTTCATCACATCACCGACCGTTTTACAAACGTTGTGGCCACCGGGATCTTGGCCGCGGCCAGGGCAAACGCCTCGCGCGCCAACTCCTCCGATACACCCTGTACCTCGTAGAGCACCCGGCCCGGCTGGATCTGGGCTACCCAGTACTCGACGTTACCCTTACCTTTACCCTGGCGCACTTCCAGCGGCTTGCCGGTGATCGGCTTGTCCGGGAAGACGCGAATCCAGATCTTTCCGCCACGCTTGATGTGACGGGTCATCGCGCGACGCGCGGCCTCGATCTGACGAGCCGTCACGCGACCGCGACCGGTCGCCTTCAGGCCGTATTCGCCGAAGCTTACCTTGCTGCCGCGATGCGCCAGGCCACGGTTACGGCCCTTCTGCGTCTTGCGAAATTTTGTACGCTTTGGTTGAAGCATCTGCGTAACCCTTAACTAGTTGCTGATTTCCTGGCGCTGTCGGCCTGAGCTTCCTCGCCGATAACCTCGCCTTTGAAGATCCACACTTTCACACCCAGGATGCCGTAGGTGGTGGATGCCTCGTAGGTCGCGTAATCAATATCCGCCCGCAGCGTGTGCAGGGGTACACGGCCTTCGCGATACCACTCGGTGCGCGCAATCTCCGCGCCGCCCAGGCGCCCGCTGATCTGCACCTTGATACCCTCAGCACCCTGGCGCATCGCATTCTGCACCACGCGCTTCATGGCGCGACGGAACATGACCCTGCGCTCCAGCTGTTGCGCGACGTTCTGCGCGACCAGCTTCGCATCCAGGTCAGGCTTGCGAATTTCCTCGATATTGATGTGAACCGGCACACCCATCTTTTCGCTCAGCTGTTGACGCAGCTTGTCCACGTCCTCGCCCTTCTTGCCGATCACGATACCCGGACGCGCCGTATGGATGGTGATACGGGCGGTCTGTGCCGGGCGCTCGATAACGACGCGACTAACGGAAGCGTGATCCAGCGCTTTCTCGATGTAGGCGCGCGCTTCCAGGTCGGTGATCAGTTGCCTGGCGAAGTTCTTGCTGTCGGCATACCAGATCGAGTTGTGATCCTTGACGATGCCCAGGCGAATTCCGGTGGGGTGTACTTTCTGGCCCATGTAGTTGTCTCCTAACCCTGGCTTTCGCCGTCGGCGACCTTGATAGTGATATGGCAGCTGCGCTTGAGGATGCGGTCAGCGCGACCTTTGGCGCGCGGGCGCAGGCGCTTGAGCGTCGTGCCCTCGTCCACAAAGATGCTCGCCACTTTCAACTCGTCCACGTCGGCGCCCTCGTTGTTCTCGGCATTGGCAATGGCGGAGTCGAGAAGCTTCTTGACGAGATGGGCGGCCTTCTTCGGGCTGAATTCCAGCAGGCTGAGCGCCTCTTCGACAGGCAGGCCGCGCACCTGGTCGGCGACCAGGCGTACCTTCTGCGCGGAGATCTGCGCGCCTTTCAATCTTGCTGCAACTTCCATTTTTCTAAACCTCTGGTTCTGGAAACAAGAACGTCAAAGCGCCTAGCGCTTCGCTTTCTTGTCGACAATGTGGCCGCGGAACGTGCGCGTCACCGCAAACTCGCCCAGTTTGTGACCGACCATGTCCTCGTTGATCAGGATCGGCACGTGCTGACGCCCGTTGTGCACAGCGATGGTCAGGCCGACCATGTCCGGCGCAACCATGGAACGCCGCGACCAGGTCTTGATCGGACGGCGGTCGTTGCTCTCGATCGCTGCTTCGACCTTCTTCATCAGGTGAAGGTCGATAAAGGGGCCTTTCTTCAGTGAACGCGGCACAGTTGCTTTCCTCTACTCTCGTTACTCGTCTGTCGCTTACTTCGCGCGACGGCGGCGAACAATCAGCTTGTCGGTACGCTTGTTCTTGCGTGTCTTGTAACCCTTGGTCGGTGTACCCCAGGGGCTGACCGGGTGACGGCCGCCAGAGGTGCGTCCCTCACCACCACCATGCGGGTGGTCCACAGGGTTCATGGCGACACCGCGAACAGTCGGGCGTACACCGCGCCAGCGCGCGGCGCCGGCCTTACCCAGCTTGCGCAGGCTGTGCTCGGAATTGGAAACCTCGCCCAGGGTGGCACGACAGTCGGCCAGCACCTTGCGCATTTCACCGGAGCGCAGACGCACGGTTGCGTACTGCCCCTCGCGCGCAACCAGCTGCACCGACGCCCCTGCAGAGCGCGCCATCTGGGCGCCCTTGCCGGGCTTCAATTCGATACAGTGGATAACGGAACCAACGGGGATGTTGCGAAGGGGGAGACAGTTGCCGGCCTTGATCGGGGCCGCGGAGCCGGATTGCAGCACGTCGCCGGCTTTCACGCCACGCGGCGCAATGATATAGCGGCGCTCGCCGTCGGCGAACAGCAGCAGGGCGATGTGCGCAGTGCGATTGGGGTCGTACTCCAGGCGTTCCACACGCGCCGGAATACCGTCCTTGGTACGCTTGAAATCGATCTTGCGGTAGTGCTGCTTGTGACCACCGCCGATATGACGGGTAGTGATGCGCCCGTTATTGTTACGCCCGCCCTTGCGCGACTGCTTCTCCAGCAGCGGCGCGTGGGGGTCGCCCTTGTGCAGGTCTTCGCTCACCACGCGAACGACGTGGCGGCGACCCGGGGACGTCGGCTTGCTCTTCAATACAGCCATTTCAATCCTGCTCCTTACTCGGCGACCGCAAAGTCAATATCCTGACCCTGCGCCAGCTTCACATAGGCTTTCTTCCAGGTCGGGCGGGTGCTGAAACCATAGCGGTTGCGCTTCACCTTGCCCTTCACCTTCAGGGTGTTGACGTTTTCCACCTCAACCTTGAACAGCTGCTCCACGGAGCGCTTGATCTCGGCCTTGGTCGCGTCAACCGCCACCTTGAATACGTACTGGTTGTTCTCATCGGCGGCAATCGCCGCCTTTTCAGAGACGTGTGGACCTACCAGCACCTGAAAAATGCGCTCCTGGTTCATCCCAGCATCTCCTCAAACTTCTTCACGGCGTCGACCGTGACGATTACCTTCTCGTGACCGATCAGGCTGACGGGGTCGACACCTTCCACGTCACGCACGTCCACCTTGTGCAGGTTGCGCGCCGCCAGGTACAGGTTTTCACCTACCTCGTCAGAGACGATCAAAACGTTGTCCACGCCGAACTCGCCGAGCTGCTTGGCCAGCAGCTTGGTCTTGGGCGCCTCCAGGTCCAGGCTCTCGACAACCATCAGCCGATCCTGGCGCGCCAGCTCCGACATGATGGAGCGCAGAGCGGCGCGGTACATCTTGCGATTGACCTTCTGTGCATGGTCCTGCGGCCTTGCCGCGAAGGTCACACCACCGCTGCGCCAGATCGGCGAGCGAATGGTGCCGGCGCGTGCGCGGCCGGTCCCTTTCTGGCGCCACGGCTTCTTGCCGCCGCCGCTGACCGCAGAGCGGTTCTTCTGCGCGCGCGTGCCCTGGCGGGCGCCGGCCATGTAGGCGGTCACCACCTGGTGCACCAGGGCTTCGTTGTACTCACGTGCGAAGGCAGTGTCCGAGACAGAAACCGTTTCCGCCTCGCCGCTACCCGGCTTCAATACACTCAATTCCACGTTGGAAACCCCCTAACCTTAAGCCTTGACCGTGGGGCGAACGATAACGTCGCCGCCGGGCGCGCCAGGTACGGCACCCTTGATGAGGAGCAGGTTGCGCTCTACATCGACGCGCACCACCTCCAGGCCCTGGGTTGTGACATTGGCAGCGCCCATGTGGCCCGCCATCTTCTTGCCTTTCCATACGCGACCGGGCGTCTGGCACTGGCCGATTGAGCCAGGGGCACGGTGAGACAGCGAGTTGCCGTGGGTCGCATCCTGCATGGAGAAGTTCCAGCGCTTGACACCGCCCTGGAAGCCCTTGCCCTTGGATTTGCCCGAGACGTCGACCTTCTGGCCGGCCTCGAAACGCTCCACAGTCAGCTCGGCACCGACTTCGGGCGCCTCGTCGGAGTCTCCCAGGCGGAATTCCCACAAACCGGTACCGGCCTCGACGCCCGCCTTGGCGAACTGTCCTGCCTGTGACTTGTTTACTCGTGAGGCCTTGCGGTTGCCCGCCGTGACCTGGATCGCGCGATAGCCGTGGCCATCGATATCTTTGATCTGAGTAACGCGGTTTGGAGTGATCTCCACTACGGTTACTGGGATTGATGCGCCGTCGTCGGTAAACACACGTGTCATACCGGACTTACGGCCGACTAAGCCAATAGTCATTTTTCCAACCTCTGCAGTGTACGGGGCTTAACCCTCTATGGCCGGCCCTGAAAGCAGGACCGTTACACACCCGACCCCTCCGTAGAGGGCGGGCAGGTCTTTTTCGGTTTGTCGTTCAGCCCAGGCTGATCTGCACTTCCACACCGGCGGCTAGGTCGAGCTTCATGAGCGCGTCCACGGTTTTTTCCGTGGGCTCAACAATGTCCAACAGGCGCTTGTGGGTGCGGATTTCGTACTGGTCCCGCGCATCCTTGTTCACGTGCGGGGACACCAGCACGGTAAACTTTTCCTTCCGGGTGGGAAGCGGGATGGGACCCTTGACCTGCGCGCCGGTGCGGCGGGCCGTTTCGACAATCTCCTGGGTGGAGGTATCGATGAGGCGGTGGTCGAAGGCCTTGAGGCGAATACGAATGCGTTGACTCTGCACCAGACTAAACTCCAAACACTAAAAAACCAGGGGACCGCACGGGAACCCCCCGAAAAAAGGAACGCGAATTCTAATGACCGCCCCCCGCCCTGTCAAGGCGGCGCGAAGATTAATTGCAGTGCGGGTTTCAGGGATTTGGCCGGGAAAGATATTACGTCAGGTTATAAGACCTCGGCGAGTCAAATATGGCCAGCAGCGCGCCTACTCGGCACAGTTCACGCAGCGGGTCGCCTCGGGAATAGCGCGCAGGCGCGCCTCGCCGATATCCTCGCCGCAGGCGTCACAGGCGCCGTAGCTGCCCTCCTCGATACGCTCCAGGGCCGCCTGGATCACGCGGATGGACAGGCGGGTCTCGTTGCCGATCGCGTCCACCACCTCATCGTTCTCGCGCTCCTGCGCCTGCTCCGCGGAATCCCCGGAGTGTGCCTTGGTGACATCCTGCTTGATATTGGCCAGGCGCGCCTGCAGGGCGGACAAGCGCTCCTCAAGCTCCTGCTTCAGTTCATCGTAAGGCATTTTTGCTGGCAATCTCTTGGGCTGTTGGCTTTCATCTTCCACCGATTGGCGACCGCTAGTCAAATTGGCCCACCGCAGGTGCTTGACGCGCACCCGCGGTTTCTGCGAGTGTCGAGTTTCCCGCGGGCAGCCAGAGAGCGACCACATGAACGATGACAGGGGTACGCATTCGGTCCTGCTGGGCTACCTGCTGTGGATTTTCGGCTTTATCGGCTCCCACCGTTTCTACTACGGACGACAGGTGACCGGGGTTATCTGGTTCTGTACCCTCGGGCTATTCCTGGTGGGCTGGATCATCGACCTGTTCCTGATTCCCTCCATGGCGCGCGACGCCGACCATCGCTACATTCCCGGCCCGGTCAACTACAACCTGACGTGGATCCTGCTGACGTTCCTCGGCCCCCTGGGCCTGCACCGTTTCTATATGGGCAAGATATTCACCGGCCTGCTCTACCTGTGCGCCAGCGGTGTGTTCTTCACCTTTCCTCTCGCGGGCCTGATCATCGCACTGGGAATCCTCTATGACTTCCTCACGCTCAACGAGCAGTTATCGCGGGTGAACGCGTGAGCAACACCTGGCTGAGCCGCTAGCCGGAAACGAAAAAGCCCGGCGGATGCCGGGCTCTTCACACACTCCCGCCAGGGCGGGACAGCGCTATCGACTTACTCGATGATCTTTGCCACCACGCCGGCGCCGACAGTACGGCCACCTTCGCGAATCGCGAAACGCAGGCCCTCTTCCATAGCAATCGGCGCAATCAGCGTCGCCACCATCTGCACGTTGTCGCCCGGCATCACCATCTCGACACCCTCAGGCAGCTCCACC
>MDSW01096393.1_pt1 | contig 39903 bp, 30 predicted proteins | sample 811171 | NCBI WGS metagenome assembly MDSW01 (sample SAMN05326641, study PRJNA326480) | marine metagenome | isolation source: seawater | place: Atlantic Ocean: North West | collected 2012 | reverse complement strand
CTTCGACATCAAAAGGGCTCCAACATTAAAGGTGAAACCCTATGAATCACATAAAACACATCTTGTGAAGCATGAATGTCGATTGAACCTAGACCGATAAGGCCCAAGGCTGATCGGTCTGAAAATCTTTCAAACCTATGGGCCCAAACTTATTGGTCACGGCCGGTCTGGTCGGCAAAAACAATATTGACCCGGCGGTTGCGTTTGCCTTTGTTTTCGATCTTGCTGACCCGCAGCGGGCCGATTTCCGAAGTCCGCTTCACATGGGTACCGCCGCACGGCTGAAGATCCACATCCTCGCCCACCTTGATCAGCCGCACCCGCCCGACGCCACGTGGCGGTGCCACCGACATGGTCCGGACCAGATCCGGATTCCGGTCCAGTTGCTCATCGCTGATCCAGTCGGCGCTGACCGAAATATCCTGCACCACCAGGTCATTCAGTTGCGCCGTGATCTCCTCCTTATCCAGCGTTTGCTCCCCGATATCGAAATCCAGTCGGCTTTTTTCTACGCCGATCTGCCCTCCCGTCACGCCGCAGGGCACCACCGCGCACAACAGATGCAATGCCGTATGCATGCGCATATGCCGGTACCGCCGATCCCAGTCGATAACGGCTTTGACAGCCGTCCCCACCGCGGGCAAATCCTGCCCAACCTCGCCGCTATCGTCCGGCACATGCACAATCGCGCCGCTGTCCCGGTCATAAACCGTGCTGGCAATGCGCAGGCGCCGCCCGTCCGCGGGGATCAAGATGCCACTGTCCCCCGGCTGGCCGCCGCCGGTGGGATAAAACACCGTCTGGTCCAGCACAATACCGCCCCGCTCGGTCACCGCCATGACCGTGGCCTCACATTCTTTCAGATACGCATCCTCACGAAACAGTTCTATGGTCATAAGGGATCCCCCCTGGTTGGTGGCAAAACAGGCACATGCCCGATCGAACTTACGGTAGCGAAATCCCGGCCTTAGGGAAACTCAAAACTTACCCTTAAGGTGGGCAAGTCACACCAGGCCTCGACGCCAGTAGCATGAACCAGAAGATGCCAGGTCATGGATCTTTGCGAATCAATGCGCCGGCCCCGAAAGATCTCAGGACTCAACGCCGCCACATTCAATCCCCCTCCGGCATCCCGGACAGACTCATAGCCGATGGCCTCCATTTGCGCGAGACGCGCCTGATCCGCCAGATCCTGACAAGCGCCATATTCCTCAGCGGAGGTCCATAAGGCGCGATCCCGGTCCAGCGGCGGCAAAGTCAGGTTCAGAAATCTGTCCGTCCGGCACAACACCGGAAAAGCCGTTTTTAACAAAGGTTGTTGCGGCAAGAGCGTTTCAGGGGATTCTTGAAAAAACAGCCGGGTATGCCATGCCGCCTCCGCAAGCGCCGTCTCAACTGTTTCAGATGCATAATAAACGCCCCTCAGGTCTCCGACCCGACGGAAACGGGACCCGGTGGGATAAGCCTGATATCGGAATGGGGTAAACAGCAGGAAATGGAGACCTTCGGCCCCAGCCGGAATCGCAGGCTTGCTGTCCTCCAGAATATCCTCCAGCACGGCCTGGTCGCCCGGATCGTGATCCACAAGCCGCATGGTCGCCGTCTTGTATTGAAACTCGACAAACCGCCAGATATCGTGACTATAGGAACGGGCCTCAGAGCTTAGCGCGCCGGCTGTCCACATAAGCGATAACCCCCATGAGCCCGGTGATGGTGGTGATCAGGTCGACGGGCCGTCCTCCAAGCACCAGATTTTCCGACCGCAGCCAGGATCGGCTGGAACGATCGTCCCCGCCGGTCAATGCATCCAGAGAACGGAACAAACGCACCAGGAGCACCCCCAGTTCATATTCCTTACGGCCCTCGCGCAACAGGTATTGCCCCTTCATAAGGCGCGACACGGAAGCCTGCGATAGCCCGAGGATCCCCGCCAGTTCCTTATTGGAAATCGCCAGAAAGCCCGCAGTCCGGGCCACTGCCATGCTCAAAACCCGGTCCTTGTCCGGTTCGGTCCGGTCGGATCTGGAATGTACCCCGACAGTCGGCATAATATTTCTCCTGAAATTATATATAATATAAATTTCAAGAGAAATCAATTAACTCCCGCCGCCACAATCTCCACGATATCAGCCATGATATCGGACATGTGATAATCCTTCGGGGTATAGACCCGGGCGACCCCCATGGCGCGCAACTGTTTTTCATCCTCCGGTGGAATGATGCCGCCGACGATCACCGGAATATCCTGAAGCCCTGCTTTTTTCATGCGGGTCATGATCTCTTCCACCAGCGGCAGATGTGAACCGGACAGGATCGACAGGCCCACCGCATGAACACCCTCCTCCAATGCCGCATTGACAATCTGCGCCGGGGTCAGGCGGATGCCTTCATAGACCACTTCCATGCCCGCATCCCGCGCCTTGACCGCGATCTGTTCCGCGCCATTGGAATGCCCGTCAAGCCCCGGTTTCCCCACCAGGAATTTCAGACGACGGCCCAGTTTTTCACTTACCTCTTCCACGGCCTGGCGCACCTGTTCCAAACTATCGCCCGCAACCCCCCGCGCCGCCTTGCCGACCCCGGTAGGAGCCCGGTATTCACCAAACACCTCGCGCAGGGTCTGGGCCCATTCGCCGGTAGTGGCTCCGGCCCGGGCCGCTTCGATGGACGGTTCCATCACGTTGCGGCCTTCTTGCGCGGCGTCCCTGAGTGCCGCAAGCGCCTTGTCCACCGCCTTCTGATCCCGGCTCTCACGCCAGCCCCTGAGCCGTTCGATCTGCTCCGCCTCGGCGGCCGGATCCACGGTCATAATGCCGCCATCCTCGTCACTAACCAGCGGCGAAGGAGCGGTTTCCGTATATTTGTTCACGCCAACCACAATCTGTTCGCCGCTTTCAATGGCCTTGAGCCGGGCAGTATTGCTTTCCACCAGACGCTGCTTCATATAGCTGGATTCCACGGCGGCGATGGCACCGCCCATCTCCTCGATACGGGCCAGTTCCGCGCGCGCCTCCTCTTTCAGGGCCGCCACCTTGGCCTCCATCACCCTGGAGCCGTCAAACAGGTCCTCATATTCCAGAAGATCCGTTTCAAAGGCCATGATCTGCTGCAGGCGCAGCGACCACTGTTGATCCCACGGCCGCGGCAGGCCCAAGGCCTCGTTCCAGGCCGGAAGTTGCACCGCTCGGGCCCGGGCCTTCTTGCTGAGCACCACCGCCAGCATTTCCAGCAGAATACGATAGACATTATTTTCCGGTTGCTGTTCAGTGAGGCCCAGGGAATTGACCTGCACGCCATAGCGAAAGCGGCGGTATTTGTCTTCTTCCACCCCATAACGTTCACGGGTGATCTCATCCCACAGTTCCACAAAAGCCCGCATCTTGGCGATTTCAGTCACAAAACGCAGCCCCGCATTGACAAAGAAACTGATACGGCCCACCACTTTCGGAAAATCCTCGGCCGGCACCTGCCCGCTGTCACGCACGGCATCCAGTACCGCAATCGCCGTCGCCAGCGCATAGGCCAGTTCCTGCACCGGCGTCGCGCCCGCTTCCTGTAGATGATAGGAACACACATTGGTGGGGTTCCATTTGGGAATTTCCCGGTACGTGAAACTGATCACATCAGTAATCAGCTTCATGCTGGGTTTCGGCGGGAAAATATAGGTGCCACGGCTCAAATATTCCTTGATCAGATCATTCTGCACCGTGCCGCTGAGTTTGGCCCGGTCGGCGCCCTGCTCCTCCGCCGTCGCCACATAGAGCGCCAGGAGCCACGGCGCTGTGGCATTGATGGTCATGGAAGTATTCATCTGTTCAAGGGGAATACCCTCAAACAGAGTGCGCATGTCGCCCAGATGACAGATCGGCACCCCGACCTTGCCCACTTCTCCGCGGGAGAGTACATGATCGCTGTCATATCCGGTCTGGGTCGGCAGATCGAACGCCACGGACAACCCGGTCTGTCCCTTGGCCAGGTTGGTCCGGTAGAGCGCATTGGACGCCTTGGCGGAGGAATGCCCGGAATAGGTCCGAAACAGCCAGGGCCGGTCCCTCTGCACCTCTTTCTCACTCATGTCATTCTCCCTTGATACTGCATAGCAGCATTAAAACACTTGTTTAGTTTGATTTTTAGTTTCCGCGAAGGAAAAACCGATAAAATAAAATTTCTTTCTAGACGCAGAGGAAGAAATAATATAATTATTGTTGCATTGCAATAAAAAATACCATCAAACTATAACACAAGACGGTACTGAACAGAAGGCGAAAGAAGTCCCCCATATGCAAGGTTTTTCTGCGAAAACGACACGGGCGGAAAACTCATTATGCTGCAGCGCATATAGCATGTCGGGGATGGGAATATTACTGTTAACCAGTAGCTTATTGAGGGACCAAGATGACTCAGCTGACACAGGAAGAAATCCAAGAACGCGAAACGCTTGAAGGAAAGTTCGTAAAAAAGGACCTGTACGAAGTCGGGGAGATTCCCCCGCTCGGCCATGTTCCGAAAAAAATGTATGCCTGGACGATTCGCCGCGAACGGCACGGTCCGCCGGAACAGGCCTTCCAGCAGGAGATCGTCGACGTCCCCGAACTGGAAGCCGATGAAGTCCTGATTCTGGTGATGGCCGCCGGCGTGAATTACAACGGCGTCTGGGCCGGCCTCGGCGTGCCCATGTCCGTCTTTGACGTGCACGGGGCGGATTATCACATTGCCGGGTCCGACGCCTCGGGTATTGTCTATAAAGTCGGCCGCCGGGTAAAACGTTTCAAGGTCGGCGACGAAGTTGTGGTCCATTGTAACCAGGACGACGGTGATGATGAGGAATGTAACGGCGGCGACCCCATGTATTCCCCCAGCCAGCGGATCTGGGGGTACGAAACCCCGGACGGCAGCTTTGCCCAGTTTGCCAAGGTACAGGCCCGTCAGCTGATGCCCCGGCCCAAACATCTGACCTGGGAAGAAAGCGCCTGTTACACGCTCACCCTGGCCACTGCCTATCGCATGCTGTTCGGCCATCGTCCGCATATCCTGCGGCCCGGCCATAACGTTCTGGTCTGGGGCGCCTCCGGGGGCTTGGGGTCCATGGCCATCCAACTGATTGCTACTGCCGGAGCGCACGCCATCGGCGTGATATCCGATGAGGACAAGCGGGATTTTGTCATGTCGCTGGGCGCCAAGGGGGTGATCAACCGAAAGGATTTCGATTGCTGGGGTCAATTGCCGCCGGTAACGGACCAGCAGGTTTACGGCGATTATATGAAACGGGTGCGTAAATTCGGCAAGGCCATCTGGGACATCACCGGCAAAGGCAAGGATGTGGATTTTGTCTTTGAGCATCCTGGCGAGGCCACGTTCCCCGTCTCCTGTTTTGTGGTCAAACGCGGCGGCATGGTCGTCTTCTGCGCCGGCACCACCGGTTACAACCTGACCTTTGACGCCCGTTTCGTGTGGATGCGTCAGAAACGGATCCAGGGCAGCCATTTTGCCAATCTGAAACAGGCCTCCCAGGCCAACCAGCTGGTGATTGAGCGGCGGATTGACCCCTGCATGTCCGAAGTGTTTTCTTGGGAAGATATCCCGCGGGCCCATACCAAAATGTGGAAAAACCAGCACAAACCCGGCAATATGGCTGTTCTGGTCTCTGCCAAACGGCCGGGGCTGCACACATTCGAAGACGCCGTTGAAGCCGGCAATAACGGATAAGGTCAGTCACCTATGAGCGGTTTATTATTTACCCAATGCGACGCAGCCCTGGCCGCGGCCGGTACACTGGTTGAAGCGGCACGGAAAGCTCTGCGGGCCCATCTGGTCAAGGACGGCCGTCTGGACCGCAAACTGATGCAGCAATATCAATTCGAGGCCCACGGCTTTTCCTGGCTCGCCACCTATGTGGAAACCCTGCGCGAAACGCTGAACTGGGCCCGAACTCTTGATCGCGACGGCAAGTTTGGGGAACTTGAGGAACTGATTCTCAGGGTCGGGTTCGGGGAATATCTGGCCCAAATCATGGGCGGTATTCCCATGAGCCAGGGCGAGATTATCCGCCCCCGGGACATGTGGGTTCCCGAAGACAAGATTGCTGCCTTTGCCACGACGGAAGTGCAAACCCTGATCCGGGAAGGCAATACGGCGGCAAACCGGGAAAAAATCGCCCGGCTGGTGGAACACAGCCTGGACAGTGGCGCCTTCGGCAATCTCGGTCTGGATGATATGTATGAGATGATCCGCGACCAGTTCCGCCGTTTTGCCAATGAGGAAGTAATGCCCCATGCCCATCACTGGCATGAAAAAGACGATTACATTCCCATGGAAATCATCGAAAAGATGAGTGAAATGGGCGTCTTTGGCCTGACCATTCCCGAAGAATATGGCGGATCCGGCCTTGGCAAGACCAGCATGTGTATCGTCTCCGAAGAGCTCAGCCGCGGGTATATCGGCGTCGGTTCGCTCGGCACCCGTTCGGAAATTGCCGCGGAACTTATCATGGGCGGCGGCACTGAAGACCAGAAAAAATATTGGCTGCCGAAAATCGCCACCGGGGAAATTCTGCCCACCGCGGTCTTTACGGAACCCAATACGGGCTCCGATCTGGGATCGCTGAAAACCCGTGCCGTGCGTGACGGCGATGTTTACAAGATCACCGGCAACAAAACCTGGATCACCCATGCGGCCCGCGCCGATGTCATGACCCTGCTGGCCCGTACCAATCCGAACGAACCGGGCTATAAGGGGCTGAGCATGTTTCTGGCTGAAAAACAGCGCGGTACTGACGAAACCCCCTTCCCGTCTGAAGGCATGACCGGGGGGGAGATCGAGGTCCTCGGCTATCGCGGCATGAAGGAATTCGAACTGGGCTTTGATAATTTCGAGGTCAAGGCTGAAAACCTCCTGGGTGGCGAAGAAGGCAAGGGCTTCAAGCAGCTCATGACCACCTTTGAAAGCGCCCGGATCCAGACTGCGGCCCGCGCGCTGGGTGTGGCTCAGAACGCCCTGGAACTGGGGTTGCGCTATGCTCTTGAACGCATCCAGTTCGGCCAGCCCATTTTCAATTTTCCCCGGGTGCACGGCAAGATCGCTCTCGCCGTGGTGGAAATCATGATGACCCGTCAGCTGACCTATCATGCCGCCCGGCAAAAGGATGAAGACAAGCGCTGCGACCTTGAAGCCGGCATGGCCAAACTTCTAGGCGCGCGCGTCGCCTGGTCCACGGCCGACAATGCCCTGCAAATTCATGGCGGCAACGGCTACGCCCTGGAATATCCCATCAGCCGGGTGCTGTGTGATGCGCGAATCCTGAATATTTTTGAAGGGGCCGCGGAAATTCAGGCGGATGTGATCGCCCGGCGGCTTCTGGGCTGACGCCGCTGACAACGGCACAAGATATTGCAGACCGGATCTGACACACAAGTTATCCCCCTCAGAACCTGATGTCATGCAACAGACGGTTCTGACATAACCAACTGGGCCGCCTGAAGATTTTTCTTCGGCGGTCTTTTCTTTGGCGGAAAACTGTCTCGTGGATTTCCGTGCCCGGGTTACGGCCTTGCGAGGCGGGCCTCTCCGATTGCTAGAGTCTTTTGTTAATAGGTTGGCTCAATTCACTCTACTCCCCCCTATAACGTCACATTTTGCGCCCGAACACTCAGGCCCCGTTCGCGCAGATTATCCAGCCAGCGCCGGGCCTCCGCCACGTCATGCAGCCCCGCCTGCACCCCCGGCGGCATACGCCCTGCGAGCACCGCCTTGACCGTCTGAGCCACGGTGAGCGACACAGTGGATGCCATGGCGCTTTTCCAGCCGCTGCCCACTTCATCAAGGGTGAGCGAGGCGTTCCAGTCCTGACCGTCTTTGCCCATCGCCCGGAGCGCTACATGCAGTACCACCCGATCCTGTTCGCCCGCGGCATAGGCATAGTCGCGCCATAATTTGTCCGACAACTCCTTAAGTTCCTCCGGACCGGCCGTCTCGACCCGGGCAAAAATATCTTTCCAGGCCGCTTTCCAGCCTTCCAACCGCAAAGTGCCGCGCACAAATCCTTTCAGATTTGTTTCCTTCTCCAGCCCATATTCACGAATATAAGGAATGCTGTCGCGATTGGGGTAGACTTCGAAGGTCTCCCCATCCACCTGCAATTCAGAGACGGCCTGCCAGGCCTTGGCAACCCGGCATTCCTCATGATCCCTGATCAGACGGGCTTCATTTTTCAAGGCCGTCAGCACCCCAAGCGGCGTCCAGCTGAATTTATAGGTGAAGTCCGACTTTTCCACCGGCACCCCCCCGCAATAGGACACAAAGTCGATCTCGCGGCCCTGCCCCAGAACACCGGCGCGGCGCGCCTCATCCACCAACACATGGGCAAACAGATGATCCAGTCCGGGATCCAACCCCACTTCATTGATCACACAGCCCCCTTGTTGGCAGGCCAGGTCGTTGAGCGCCCGCATATCATCCGAAAGATAACTGGAGGTCACCAAATGAGCACCTTTTTCCAACGCCAGCCGCGCCAGCTGCACATGCAGGGCGGCCGGCAACATGGATACCACCACATCCCCGGCCTGAACCCGGTTTTGAAACCGCGCCACGGACAGTTCATCCCCCAGGTCCAGCCGGAGAAAATCAATCTCTGCACCGGGGCTGAGATGGGCGCGCAAGGCATCAACCCTTTCCGGCGTCATGTCCCAGACATGGATTTTCCCGAAACTGTCCGCCAGATCAACAATGCCGGGCCCGGAGGACAAACCGGCCCCGACCCAATGTATGGATGCCGTGGGCGTCACTGTAGAAACCATAAGGTACCCCTGATTTATGGATGATTGATAATAGGGTTATATATGTGAACAGGCCTGCTTTAAAGCCTGGCAGGCCTTGTGAAAGGCCAGTTCGGACGCCTGCCAGACCGGATCCTGATGCCGCTTGGGCAGGGTTTTCAGATAGGGCAGAAGCAGACCCGCAAACTCGACACTGGCTTCCCGTGGCAACAGGGACGGCAGATTGTCAATGGCAATCAGGTCCACGGCGCTGCCGTTATGGCCGAGGGTAAGGTACGGTTTGTCCCAGGAAGTCGGCGCCGTATAAAGCGGCAGCGGGTTATATTCTCCGTAAGGATCGCAGGACACGTCGCTGATGACCTTGAGCGTCCTGTCCTTTTCAAGATCTTCGGGACGAATAAACGGTTCAATTTTTTCCGACACATAGACACAATTGACCACAATGTCATGGGACAGAAGCGCCGCCCGGTCAAGCTTGGCGGTTTCCGCCCGCCCCCAGCCCGTCACCTCGATTCCGTGACGGCGGAACAGGTCCCTGGCCCCCTTGCCGCTGCGCCCTCCCGCACCGATCACCAGAACCTTCGGTTTCACACCGGTTTTGTTGCGGGACAGGATACGCGCATCCAGCGCCGCCGCATTTTCAAACGGGGCCAGCCCGTCATCCAGAATGGGCCGTCCACCGCCAAATCCCTGATCTGCCGGCCCATAGCCGCTTTGACGGTCATACCACTGCATCAGCGCCAGCGCCGCACCCATATACCCCGCCCAGTATCCAAAGGCGACAACACGGCGGCCCGCCTCGTCCACCATATATTCGATGTCCAGCACCTCACCGCCCCCTTCCACAAAACGGCTCAGCAGATCTGCCCAGCCGTTCTGTTCCTTGAAGGCATGGGCAAAAAAGATGTGCTTATGGCGCAAAAGGCGGGGGGTTTTCGGCAATTCCTTCAATCCCAGAATCACGGCCTCTGCCGGCGCATCGACCCAGCTTCCTGCCGGAACCATGCGACACCCGGCCTGTTCATAAGCCTCATCCGCAAAAACACGTTTCCGGGAGCGTTCCACAACAACCGTCATGCCCGCTTCGATAAGCTCACGCGCACCTTGCGGCAAAAGCGGCGTGCGGCTTTCCGTCAGACGACTTTCATCGCGTAACCATAAAATAACTTCTGACATCCCTACATCCTTACTTATTCTGGCTTACTTATTCTGGCTTACTTATTCTGGCTTACTTATCTTGGTGTTTATTCTATGGTTGGGTCTTTGCTGTGTTCTTCGTCCAGGGTAATATCCTGACGTTATTCAACCCTTTTGCGTTATTTAGCTTTTTTGACCATCAACTCAGCCTGTTGCCAAATCTGTGCATTCCCCCGTCAAGGACGGTATTTGGCTCGTCTCTGATGACGTATTTATATTTTCGTGCATGAAAACGACGGATCAAACCTGACAAAGTGGGGAAAGATCCGTTAGAATGACGGTTGAGAAAAATTTTCTCCGTCAAAGTGACGCCCGGCTTTTTCCCGGATTCAAAGACGCCAGAAAAAGCCCTTGGACAAAATATCATGAGGCGCGTCCCAAAACAGGCGTTAGAGTGAATTGAGCCAACCTATCCACAATTCACTCTAGTGATTGTACACCTCACATATGCAGAATAATATTCACTTTATCTATCGAAATCAGTACTTTATTCTATTTATGGTCACATCAATCAAATAAAACGCCGTTTTCGTCTGTTATTCGCTTGAACAACCCCTCACGCCTGTGTTAAGAGGAGCACAAGAAACAAAAGATACAGATGCGCCGGAATATTCATCCGGGAGATCCATGAGGAAATCATGGCCAACAAAGCGGAAAAATAGGTTCCTGAAACCGCTGGGCATCTGGTAGAATTATGTTGATGTAGACTGGCTCTGCCCCAACGTGGTCCTGAGACGGGCTGAGGGCAAACCGCCTTGGCAAGGCGCGGTTGAGCACAAAAGGTTTCGCCGGGATCCCCCGTACTGGGCACCCCGGCGTCTGAAATATCCCCATCAGGACCATCATCCCGGTATTACGCATCCGGGCTGCGGTTCTGACAGATACCAACTGGGGCTGCTCACGAAGCATTCGCTGACCTGAGCAGCCCTTTTTTTATCTTCCTCCGTAGAAGACACCGCCTTTTCGGCCTTATATATTTCTCTGTCAGTGGATATGGTCTATATAACCCGCAAGGAGTCACTTAAACGTTCGTCCGACTGAGATGAAAACTGTATATAATCCTGAAAAAATTCCAAGGGATAATTAACGTTAGAGTAAAATCTGTTTTTTTATTCTGTGCAGGCTCAAAAAAAATTATTAAAATTCTGAAAAAAGAAAGAAATATAGTATGTTGTTTCTCAAAATTCTCATCATCGTCTGTATTGTGGTGACCGGAGGAATCATGCTGAGCGGTGTGCTCAGCATGAGCCGGGGGGGAGATTTCAACAAAAAACACGGCAATAAACTAATGCGGGCCCGGGTCATCGCCCAAGGGGTCACCCTGGCGCTCATTGTCCTTTATCTGCTGATGTATGCTTAAGCGCCTTCCCTGTTAATCTCGGAACCAACAATCGTCTGTCCCCCGCCCCCAAACGCGCCGGGACACAACATCATTAAGGAAAACAGTTTATGGTCAAACTGACAAAAATCTATACCCGCGGCGGCGACAAGGGACAAACCTCGCTTGCCGACGGCACCCGCCTGCCGAAACATGATCTGCGGATCGAGGCTTATGGCACAGTGGATGAAGCCAATGCTGCCCTGGGCCTCGTACGGCTGCATACCACGGGCGAGCCGGACGCGATGCTCGGGCGCATTCAAAATGACCTGTTCGATCTGGGGGCGGATCTGTCCACGCCCCTGGCGGGCAGCTATAAATGGGAACCGCTGCGCATCACCGCCGAGCAAGTGACACGGCTGGAACAGGAAATCGACACAATGAATCGGGACATTCCGCCTCTGGACAGTTTTGTCCTTCCTGGGGGGACGCCTGCGGCCGCCTATCTGCATCTGGCCCGCACCATCACCCGTCGGGCCGAACGACTCGCGACCCGCCTGGCGGAGGAAGCGAACATCAACCCGGAAACCGTGAAATATCTCAACCGGCTGTCCGACCATCTGTTTGTGATGAGCCGGCATCTCAATGACAATGGCGCAAAAGATGTCAAATGGGTGCCCGGCGCCAACCGGAGCTGAACGGCCCGTAGCGGGACACATAAGCAAGAACCATCCGAATCATGGTTGGCGGCGCGGATGGATGGCCACGTTTCCTGATGCGCCCTCGCCATGACGATGAAAGAAAAGTCGTCATCGCGAACCCGCGACCCCCGTCCCGTCGCTCCCGCGCAGGCGGGAGCCCAGAGCTTGCAGACCGCATTGTGAGGAGCTGGATTGCCGCCTTCGCGGCAAGGACGAAGGAGAGGCGGCATTGGTGAAGGAGAAGCGGCAAGGAAGGGAAAACCGTCATCACGCGCCCGTAATGACGGTTCCGGCTCATCACAATATACTCTAAAATTCGTATCTCAGGCCGGTATAGAGGTTACTGGCGTCCTCGAACTGACCAAAGAAGCTGTCTGGAAAGCGGCCGTAAAACAGGTTGCCGCCAGCTTCGACGCGCAAATTGTCGCGCAGCTTGTAGCTGACATTCAGCCGCAGGTAGCCGTCTTCGTCCGAGGGGCTGTAAAAATTAAACAGGCTCAGGGTTAGGTCCTGGTTCATCAGCAGCTTGGTGAGCCTGAGCGTAATCAGATGGCGGTTTTCATCCTCCGCCCGCAGCCCTGCCGGTAGGCTCGCAAGATAGGCGTCATAATCCAGCTTGCGTTCCAGATAATACTGGATCGCGGCTGTAAATTCGGTGCCGATTTCCTGCTCATAAGACACCAGAAACCGGAACTCGCTGTTATTGATCAAAGGATTGGAGGCCGCCCTGTCGGCACTGTCATAATAGCCCAGCTCCACGGCCCCGATACCGGCGCCCACAGGGCCCCGCACGCTGGCCCCATACACATCCAGGCGGGGGAAAAGCGCCGCCCCGCTCACCGGATCAAGTCCACCGGGGCTTTTCCAGTAGCCGCTGTAAAAATACAGCGCTGTCTCATAGGCCCCGAAGGACCGGTACAGCCGCACCGCCAGTTCATCATCGGAAAACCAGTCATCGGGCCTGAGGTCCCGAAGCGGTGCCTCCCGGCCGCGCGTCCCGCCGCGCATGGCATCAAAAAAGGACACACGATGCCCGTCAATGAAGCGGTCGGCGTCGAAGCGCGGCGTATAGACCACATTCACATTAAAGGCGTCAAAAAACAACGACACCTTCAGCGCGTCCGACGGCGCCTTCAGGTATTCCGTATCGCGACCAATGAAAAAACTGTTCCAGTCCTTGGGGAACAGGTCATTGATGAACACCAGGTCGCCGGTGCCCCAGGTCAGGATCTGCCGCCCCAGCTTCACGTCCACAAAGTCCAGCGGGCTGAACACCAGATTGGCTTCCCGAAGGTCCACCGCGCCTCGCCCCCGTTCCAGATCAATGTCATAGTCATCCGCCACCGGATCAAGGATAAAATCACTGACCAGATTGAGCGTAAACCCCTCCCAGGATTTTTCCGCATCAAGCTGGAGGCGGGCCTCACCGAGGCTGATATCCTTCTGTAACGGGTCATCCTGCAGGCGCAGACCGAAACGCCCTTCTGCAAAACCGCTGAGGTCAAAAGGCAGGCCGCCCCCCCTTCTTGCCGGCTCTTCCGGGGTCTCAGCCAGAGGTTCATCGGAAAACAGATCCTCCAGCCCTTCGGGCAATTCAGGCAGTGATGCCTCCGGGACGGTCGTTTCCTGGGCCGATGCGACAGTCCCGAAAGAAAGAGCCGCAACAAGCAATATTATAGAAAGATTTTTCATGCAACGCCCACCTCGAACATTCACTTACCTTAAATAGTTATATTCACTTACCTTAAATATTTTCTGGGCGGTTTTCGGAGGTAGCGTTCGGAAAAGATATCTTCCGGCAGGTCTGTGTCATAATTGACATCGGTATATTCCATGACCGTCTTGCCGCCGCTGCGATGATCTTCCATCTGGGCGCGGGTGACCGTTGGATGCCCGTCCACCGGATTAACCTTGAGCGCGGAATAGGTTCTGTACAATTTTCCCTCGGAATCGTAATACAGGGTTTTGACTGGCAGGAAGGTCTTTTTGTGGATCCAGTTTATATAATAGGCAAACTCCACCGCAGCGGGGTCCTTTGGCGTGCTTTTGATTACATAAACGGCGTCATTTTCCTCAACCAGTTCATGGGTGTCCTCATAAATGCCCCGGCCTGACACATCCTCGTAAAAGAAATGGGACCCCACAAAACTGGTGCGTTCGTCGCTGGCGGCAATACGCTTTACCAGATCCAGAGCCGGTAGATACAGCCAGCGATCATCATCCCGGTCGAGGTTCTTATGCACCATGAATACGGTTTTCTTCACATCCGCCGGTTTGTTGAAATAGACATAAAATTTCTGTCCGGCATCCTCCTCACCGTCATCATCCCGGCGCAGGATGACAAACTCCCGCTCGCGCGCGCGGCCTTGCGCATCGGTGATGGCCATCGCCACCCGAGCACGCCCATCCTTGCCCTGATAATAGGCCATGTGATTGGCTTTTTTGATAATATCCATCACCTCCGCGGCGACGGCGGGAGATGCTGCCCCCCCCGCCAGAGCGATCAGAACCGTCAAAACCGTGATCATGCGTTTCATGTCGTAACCCTTTCCTTTTGTTTTTTAAACAGGAATGGCTCCAGCAGCCGGACCAGGGCCGGCAATATGGTCAATGTCGCAATCCCAGCCAGCACCAGAATGGCGGAGATAAAGGTGCCCACCGTCTGATACGGCACCAGCGGCGCCGCCAGCAACGGCAGGAAGCCAATGCCCACCACAATCACATTACGCGCAATGGCCCGAGCGGGTTCGCCAAAAACCGCCGTACTGGTCTCACGCCAGTTGGCAAAGCGTTTGCGCATTTCCCGGCTGCGCGCCAGAAAGTGAATGGCGTAGTCCACCGCCAGCCCCAGGCTCAGGGAGGACAGAACCGCCACCGGCATATCGTAATCCTTGCCGATCAGGCCGATAATGCCGTAGATCATGCCAATGGTGAAAGTCAATGGCACCATCGCCAGCACCGCCCAGAGGAGAGAACGGAACAACACCGCCATCATGATCAGCACAATGATGAAACTGCCGATAAAGGCTTCAGCCATGCCGGCCACCATTTTCTGCTGCCAGATCACGTTGATATGGGTGAGGCCGAACCAGTCATGCTCAAGCCCTTCGGGCGCCGGATGGGCGGCCATATAGCGCGCCACCGCCTCGTGCAGGGCGCTCATATCCCGGTTATCCCCGCTTTTCAGCTGTAGCCAGAGACTGCTTTTCTGATAATCCGGGGTGACAAAATGCCATAGGTCATCGGGCCGGTGCGAATTCTGAAAAGTCAGCAGGGTCTGGGCTACCGCAGCGGGCGTGTCCGGAATGCGGAAGCCATCCGCCTCCCCGCCCTGCAACTCGCGGTGCACGGTCTTGACCATGTCTGCAAGGCTGTTGCTTTTGCCCACCAGCCCGGTTTCCAGCAGATAGTCCTGCAACGCGCTCATATATCTGAGCACTTCCGGCTTCTTGAAGATTTCATCCTCGGTTCTGAGGGTTTCCACAAAATCATAGGCTGCTTCCCACTGCTCATAATCGGCATCGGGGGCATTGTCCCAGCCGGCTTCCGCCTTTTCCGACAACAGATCAATCAGGCCGTCCCGATCCCTGGCCTGCGTCGCCAGAGCGGGAAGTTCCGCCGCCAGCACCTGATAGGGGGCGCCGTCCTTGGCCGCCAGCCGGGCAGAAAGTTCTTTGACATAGGCGTCATAGGGCAGCGGCGGGGTTTTGTCCTGCAACAGCAGATAGGCCATATAGGTCCCCGCAAAACGCTCATTCAGCGCCTTGTCGGCAATCCGGATTTCGTGATCCGGGTCAAACCATTTCACCGGGTTGTCGTTGATCACAATCTGAGTAATGCCATACCAGGCTCCCACGCCCAGCACCACAAGACCCAGCAGGATCAGCTTCGCTCCCGCATAGGTGCCCCGGCCCCAGAGTTTCAACAGCCGGGCCAGCGGCGTGGCGTTATCGCGATCAGTGGCGTCCGCACTGCCCATGCCAAAGCCAGCGAGTTTTTCATCACTCATCATCATGATATAGGCGGGGATCAGCGTGATGGTGAAAAACCAGGCGAGCAACACCCCAATGGCCACGAAAATACCAAACACCTGTACCGGCGGGATGGGCGTTAGCGCCAAGGAACCGAAGCCCACTGCCGTGGTCAGCGAGGTATACAGCATGGGCCGCGATAGCTCCTCCATCACATGCCTGAGGGTTTTATAGCGATCGCGATATTTCGGATAGGTGTCATAAAAATCCGACAGGATATGGATCGAGTCCAGCACGGCGATGGGCATGATAAAGATTGGAATCATGCTGCTCATGATATGCACCGTGTTCCCGGTAATCACCAGAAGCCCCATGGTCACGATCACCGACACCATCGCCACGATCATGGGCGAGATCACCAGGGTGACCCTTTTGAAGAAATACCACATCAACAGAAAAATCAGCAGCATGGCCAGCGGCGCGGAAATGGCCATCTGTTTGAACATTTCCACCCCAAAAGTGTCCTGCGCCACCGGCATGCCGGTAATGTAATATTGTTCCTCAGCGTCATATCCGGCAATGCGGCCCTTGAGCTGCTGAACCACGTCATAGCTCACATCCTTGGCCGTAATCGGAACATAAAGCGCCAGCGCATTTCCCCCTTCGGAGATCAGCGTGCCGTTCAGCAGAGGCAGCTTGCGGGCCTTGTCGCGAACCGCCAGCGCCTCTTCGTCCGTTTTGGGCGGCGTGGGCATAAGATAGTCGAATTTCACCACCCCCGGTCCACCCGGTTCGATATTATCCACCGTATTGGGCGCCATCAGGTCCACGGAAATCACCCCTTGCCGGGTGCCGTTTTCATCCGTCCAACTCAACGTTTTGGCAAAATTTGCCAGATCATAGACATGGGTCAGGGTCCGGGGATTGAACACACCCTGATCGTGACGGTCATTAACAACTCCCACGACCACCATGTCATACAGGGAAAAGTCCTTTTTCTGGGCATTATGGAAAACCCGGACCGGTTCTTCTTCCGACAACATATTTTCCGGATCGGTATCAATTTTCAGCGGCGCCAGAAAGGGCACCCTGTCCGGCATCAGAGTCGGCAGGGCAACCAGCAGGATCAGCAAAACACTGAGCAAACCGGAAATCCAGAAATATTTTTTCGGCGACCGGGCCGCAGACTCAGACAATAAAATCATGGACTTTTCCTCTTGGCTTCTTAATCAACAGCACCTCAATCAAAGGCTTTGCCCGGCGCCACACCCAGCTTTTTCAGAAAAATTGCCAGCGGGCAAAACCGGGTAAAAGCCGCCTGAAACATGTTAAGCCCGACAAACGCTGTCAGGGCAAACCAGTAGGGATGCACCCAAATCCCCAATGTCAGGCTGATCAACACCATAAAACCGGCAAAAGCCAGCACCACACGATCAATGCTCATGTCAATTTCCTTTCTTCTGGGATAAGTTCTCCAATGGACAGGTGCGCAGGCCCAACAGGCTATAAGCCGGGCACCATTTCAGAAGTCCGGTGGCCAGGGGCACAATTCCGATCCAACCCCAGGGCGAAAAAATTCCCGCAACCGCCAGGCCAATTAGCACAAGACCGGCCAGGATGCGGATCATACGATCCAGTGACCCCACATTTTTCTTCATCTGATGTCTCCTTATACAGACACACTATGACAGTCTTCAGGCCCAAGAAGATCATATTTTTCCATGAATGTCTGTGATCTAGGTCACATAAACCACAAGCGGGAAGGGCTCCCCCAGAATGAATTGAGAAACATGTCATCTGCCCCGTTCTGGGTTTTGACATGTTTTAGATGAATTGTGCCAACCTATTCACAATTCACTCTATACGTCACAGGCTCGTGGATTGCGTCGTTACTGTCGCGCCTCGTAATGACATTGAAGCTGTGCGGATAAGACTGGAAATAAGAGGTGAACTAGCGCGTGACGGCCTGTAACCCGTCGCGGTCCAGGATTTCAATCACCCCCCGGCTCAGCCGCACCAGACCATCCCGTTCAAATTGCTTGAGCTGGCGGCTGACCACTTCCCGTACAGATCCCAACTCTCCGGCCAGATGCTGATGGGTCAGGGGCAAGACATGCCCCTTGCGATCGGCATAATCCAGCAACAGCTGCGCCAGGCGTTTGTCCAGTTTCTTGAACACCACCTCGTCCACCAGCATGGTCAACATGGACAGCCGTCGGGAAAAGACCCCGAAAACAAACCGTCGGAATGGGTCGGATATTTCCAGAAGCCGGGTAAAGCTGTTCGGCGGGATCAGAGCCATCACCACATCAGTTTCCGCGATCCCTTCGGCCTGATACCCTTCATCGGACATCAGACAGGTGGTAGTCATGATACAGGATTCCCCGGCTTCAACCCGGTATAGCACCAGTTCCCTGCCGTCTTCGGACAATTTTCTGACCTTGACGCTACCGTCCAGCAACAGGACATATCCTTCACACCGTACCCCTTCGGAAAACAGGACGGACCCGGCAGGCAGGCGCCGAAGCTGACCGTTTTTTTCCAGAATATCCCGCGCCTCGGGAGCCAGTTCGGCCAATTCCGGAAAAGATGCCACAATCCGATCAAACATTCCTGATTTTCTCCTTATGCCCGATAAGCCCACAATACAATATTACTATTACTGCACCATTACTGCACAAAATATACCCCGACGCCCACGATCACGCTGATCACGAGCGGGCCGGCCACCTTGAGACCGAAATCCTTCCGCCCCACGCCAAGCGCCAGGCCGCCTTTGACCAGACTGTTCGTCGCTGCGGCGATAAAGATGGCCAGACTGGCCACCGCAATCGTCAGATCCGTGCCGCTCATCCGGGCCATGGACAGGGTAATGGCATCCACATCCGTCAACCCCGAGAAAGCCGACAGCAAATAAACCCCCGCCTCTCCCAGATAAACCTGCAACAATTTACTCAACAGCATGATGATCGCCAGCAACAGTCCGAATTGCAGCGCCATGGAAAGCTGAAACGGATTTTTGACCAACAGATCCCCTTCTTCCACCGACTTCGAACTGTGTTTTTGCCATAAAACCAGGGCTGTCCCATAGGTCAGAACCGCCGTCACCAGCAACGGCGCTGCCAAACGCAGCGCCACCGCCGGGTTAATCAGGGCGCTGACCAGAAGCACCCGGGGATACATTGTCCCGCAGGCCGCCAGAATACCGGCCGCCAATGTGTTCTGATAGCGCGTATTTTCCCGGGCCATGCGCGACAGCGTCAGCGTGACCGCCGTTGACGAGGCAAGCCCGCCGAAAATGCCCGTTGCCAGAATGCCATATCGCGGCCCGCCAATCTTCATGGCGAAATATCCCACATATGAGATTCCCGCGACCAGCACCACCATCCACCAGATTTCAAAGGGGTTGATCATCTGCCAGGGCCCGTATCCCCTGTTCGGCAACAGGGGAATCAGCACAACGGAAATCAGCAACAGCTTTAATGTGGCATAAAGCTCCACCCGCTCAAGCCGGTGGACCAGATCATGCAGCTGTGACTTGATTCCCAACAGCAGCGAGATGACCACCGCCGCCGATATTGTCACATAAATATGCCCCGCCACGGCCAGGGCCCCAAGGCAAAAGGTCAGGAGCGCCGCAATCAGGCTGGTGATGCCAATGTCTTCCTGAACCCGCAACCGCATGAGATAGGCGGCGGTCAGAACCACGGCGAGTCCGAGAAATGCCACCCCCAAAATCCAGACATTTCCCGGTTGTGCAAGATAGGCCACAATCCCGCCCAGCAGGCCGATCAGACCAAAGGTTCGCACCCCGGCGATCCTGCGCCCTTCATCCTCATTCCTGTCACTCCATCCCCGTTCAAGTCCGATCAACAGCCCAATAGCCAGAGCAATGCCCAGGAATTTGATGATTTCCAGATCCGCCATGTCTGTGCATTTCTCCGCTGTCGTTTGCGTTCGGAATCAGGTCCTGATTTTTTGAAAAGCCGGCCGTGACAAACATTGTTTGCGCCAGTTCTTCACCACTGGAAACGCGGACAGATCTGTGCCCATCATGGCGGCAAAATTCACTCCGTGACAAACCAGCATATCAGCCAGACTGAATTCCGACCCCACAAGCCAGTCACGGCCCTTCAGATCCCCTTCTAAAAGCTTGAGAGACCGGTCAATCATGCCCAAAAAGTCCCTGCAGATTTCCGAATGGGGATCCTGTTGTTTGAATTTGATGGCCAACAGCAACTGAAAGGCATAGGCATCCAACTCGGTCATGGCAAAAGAGGCCCATTTCATCACCCGGGCTTCTTCTTCGAGTCCCTCACCCAGAAGCCGGCCATTGCCATATTTGTGGCCATATTTTTTGGCCAGATAAAAACATATGGCCAGGGTTTCCGTCAGCACAAAATCCCCGTCCATCAGAACCGGCAACTTTCCCGCAGGATTCAGCCGGCGAAATTCTTCCGTTCGGGTGGGATCACTGACAGCGTCATAATTTTCATGGCGATAGTCCAGCCCCAGTTCTTCGACCAGCCACAACACGACTGAAGCCCGGGTTCGGGCGCTGCCAAATATGGTAATCATCTCCATCTGCTCCTGTTTTTGAGACTTGCGGGGTCCGTCTTCGGGGATCAGGCCTCCTGAAACGGCGCAAATGTGCCATATTTTCCATCCAGATAAATCAGTGGCCGGACGTTTCCTTCCACGCTCACCCCGGTGACGTCACCAATGAAGATGTCATGACTACCATAACTGAAACACTGGGTTTTTATACAGTGTATAATCGCCTGCGCCCCCTTGAGCACCGGCGGCTTGCGGTCCTGGACGATCCAGTGTTCGTCATTGACCCTTTCCAGGACGGGCTTGCCACCGGCGCAGATATTCGAGATGTCGGTCTGTTCCTCGCTCAGAATATTAATGGCAAATGCATCAACCCCTGCCATGGCGCCATTGAGCTGCGCCTGCTTGTTCACACAAATCAACATGGAAGGCGGGTCAAAGGACACCGACGATACCGCGGTCGCGGTCATAGCGTGCAGGTTTCCTTCCCTGTCCCGGCAGGAAACCACAGAAACCGATGAAGCATACCGCCGCATGGCCGCGGCAAGGGAAGTGGGATTAGTCATCTCTTAAATGCCTTTATATATTATATATTGTTTTTAAAGCCTCAATTACAGACCAAGGATCATAAGAGGTCAAGGCCCCTTATGATCCAAAGCCCTACTGGTGAGGGAGGAAACTTAACAATGCGGTTTGTAAATGTCTCGTATTTTTCGAGAGAGACAGGCAAAAACACGTCAAGCGGCCCAAACGGCCGCTCACATGATATTTTACGAAGCTTCAGAAAAACCCACCAATCACCGGAGGACTTTGCGGCTGCAGATACCCGTTATCCTCCAGATAGGCAATCACCTGGTCCGCCGCCTGTTCCGCATCAAGGCGGGTGGTATCCAGGGTAATATCGGCGCGTTCCGGTGCTTCATACGGACTGTCAAATCCTGTGAAGTTCTTGATCTCTCCCCGGCGGGCCTTCTTATACAGTCCCTTGGGATCACGTTCCTCACAGACCTCCAGCGGCGTATTCACATAGATTTCCAGGAATTCCTTGTCCCCCATCAGTTCCCGCGCCATCCGACGCTCGGCCCGGAACGGAGAAATGAACGAAACCAGGGTAATTAGCCCCGCATCCACCATCAGCTTGGCAGTTTCGGCCACCCGACGGATATTTTCCACCCGGTCCGCATCGGTAAAGCCCAGATCCTTGTTCAGGCCGTGGCGCACATTGTCCCCGTCCAGCACATAGGTATGCTTGGCCCGGGCGTGCAGTTTCTTTTCCACCAGATTGGCAATGGTGGATTTTCCGGAACCGGACAGGCCGGTAAACCACAACACCACCGGTTTCTGTCCTTTCATGTCGGAACGGGCCTGTTTATTCACATCCAGCGCCTGCCAGTGAATATTTTCCGCCCGGCGCAAGCCGTAATCAATCATGCCGACCCCGACCGTATTGTTGGTCAGGCGGTTGATAATGATAAACCCGCCCATATCCCGGTTGTCCGCATAACGGTCATAGGCGATCTGGTCGCTGAGCGACAGGTTGCAAACCCCCACCTCATTGAGTTCCAGCTTCTTGCCGGCTTCATGTTCCAGGGAGTTCACATTCACCTTGTATTTCAGATCCGTCACCATGCCCGGCAAAGTTCGGGTTGCGGACTTGATCAGATAAGGCCGTCCCGGCAATAGCGGTTCATCATCCATCCACAGGATATGCGCCATGAACTGGTCCGACATTTCGGCGCGGGTCTCTGTGTGACAGATCACATCGCCGCGGGAAATATCAATCTCATCCTCCAGAACCAGGGTCACCGCGTGCCCGGCCACGGCCTGCTCCAGATCCCTGTCATGGATGACAATTCGTTTGATGCGGCTGGTCCGGGCCGACGGCAGGACAACAATCTCGTCTCCCTGGGCCACACGGCCACTAACGATGGTGCCAGAAAATCCCCGAAAATCCAGGTTGGGCCGGTTCACCCACTGCACCGGAAACCGGAACGGCGCCGACGTTTCATCGGAGGCCACGTCAATGGTTTCCAGAAGATGCATAAGGGTCGGCCCCTCATACCACTCAAGGGCCTCGCCGCGGTCCAGAATATTGTCTCCCTTGAGGGCAGAAATGGGAATACAGGTAATATCTTCAAGGCCGATTTCGGCCGCAAAAGCCCGATATTCCTGTTCGATATCGTCAAAAACCTGTCGGGAGTAGTCCACCAGGTCCATTTTATTGACCGCCAGCACCACATGTTTGATGCCCAGAAGCGAGACAATATAGCTGTGGCGACGGGTCTGGGTCAGAACCCCCTTGCGCGCATCAATCAGGATCACCGCAAGATCGGCGGTGGAAGCGCCCGTTGCCATATTGCGGGTATATTGTTCATGACCCGGCGTGTCCGCCACAATAAATTTGCGTTTGTCGGTGGAAAAAAACCGGTAGGCCACGTCGATGGTGATGCCCTGCTCCCGTTCCGCCGAAAGCCCATCCACCAGCAAGGCAAAGTCAATGTCCCCGCCCTGGGTGCCCATTTTGCGGCTGTCATTTTCCAGGGCATTGAGCTGGTCCTCAAAAATCAGCTTGGAATCATACAGCAGTCGCCCGATCAGGGTGCTTTTCCCGTCATCCACGCTGCCACAGGTAATGAACCGCAAAAGCCCCTTATTCTCCTGGGCTTTCAGATATTCCAGAATGTCGCCGGCGATGAGCTCAGATTTATGTGACATCAGAAATATCCTTCCTGTTTCTTCTGTTCCATGGAAGCATTGGCGTCCTTGTCAATGGCCCGGCCCTGCCGTTCCGAGGTCCGCGTCAGCAGCATTTCCTGAATAATCGCTGGCAAGGTATCAGCCTCGGATTCTATGGCGCCAGTGAGCGGGTAACAGCCCAGGGTGCGGAAACGTACTTTTTTCATCTGCGGCGTCTCGCCGGGTTCGAGCGGCATACGGTCGTCATCGACCATGATCAGCATGCCATCCCGTTCCACCACCGGGCGCTCCTTGGCATAATAAAGTGGGACGATGGGAATGTTTTCCAGATAAATATACTGCCAGATGTCCAGTTCCGTCCAGTTGCTCAACGGGAATACCCGGATGCTTTCCCCTTTATTGATGCGGCTGTTATAAAGCCGCCACAGTTCAGGTCGCTGATTTTTCGGGTCCCAGCGATGCTGGGCGGAGCGGAAGGAAAACACCCGTTCCTTAGCACGACTTTTTTCCTCATCCCGGCGTGCGCCGCCAAAGGCCGCATCAAAGCCGTATTTATCAAGCGCTTGTTTTAGCGCCTGGGTTTTCATCACATCGGTATGAACGGCGGACCCGTGGGTAAAGGGCCCGATATTCCGGGCCACGCCTTCTTCATTGATATGGATGATCAGGTCCAGGCCCAGCTCCGCCGCCATGCGGTCCCGGAACTCAATCATTTCGCGGAATTTCCAGGTGGTGTCCACATGCAAAATCGGAAAAGGCGGCCGGGAAGGATAAAAGGCTTTCATCGCCAGATGAAGCATTACCGAGCTGTCCTTGCCGATGGAATACAGCATGACCGGATTTTGACATTCCGCCGCCACTTCGCGGATGATGTGAATGCTTTCGGCCTCCAGCCTTTTCAAATGTGTCAGATCCATATTTCTTCTCTTTTCAACGCCAACTTCATCCGAAAGACCTGCTTATACCATATTTCTTTTTTAATGAAAGAGCATCGCTTCTTTCTTCCGTTTTATTCTCAGACCCTTTACATAACGATATATTAACAAAAAAACAATGGTAATTATAAGTTTTTGGAAAAATATATGTGTATATTACAAATAATTACACATTATAAGTGTTAATTATAATCAAAGAACTGCCCTTCCCACCATTCGAGAAGGGCAGTTTCCTGTCAAAATATCTGGAGCTCAAGTCATGGCGTGATCCGCCAACAGAATTGAGCCAACCTCTGCACAATTCACTCTAACTTACAGAGGCAAGTTAAGCGCCTTTATCATCACGTCGAAAATTTTATTTTGTTCCATCACCCCCTGCACTTTAGCGGCGCCCGGACCGGTCGCATAGATGGCCACATCCTCACCGGCATGATGGCCGGTACGAACGGGGATCAGCGCCTGTTGACGAAACTCAGGCGCTTCTGTGTCCACAGGACCAAGGTCCGCTCGGTCTTCTCCCTGCCGAAGCCCTTGGGGGGTCATATAATATCCCAAGGTTGTATAAGGCTTCCCATCGGCGGCTAGCGCCGGGACCGTTTCCGGGGAGCCTCTGTCATCATTGCCGACCACCTTTCCCAGAATCGGATTGCCGCGAGTGGGATAACCCGCCATCACAAAGGTATGGGAATGATCGGCGGTAACAATGATCAGAGTATCGTCCGGATTGGTCATGCGCACCGCCTGTTCGACAGCTTGATTCAGCGCGATACCGTCATGAAGCGCCAGATAGGCGCTGCCGGCATGATGGCCGTGGTCCACCCGGCCGGCCTCAACCATCAGGAAATACCCGGCGTCATTTTTTTCCAGGATCCTGATGGCCTTTTCCGTCATCTCCGCCAGAGAGGGTTCTCCGCCCTGATCCCGGCTCCGTTGCGCTTCATACTGCATATGACTGGCATTAAATAAGCCCAGCAGCCGATCCGTGTCTTCGGGAGAAATAGCTCGAAAATCCTCGGCGCGCCAGACATAACGTCCCCCTTTATGTTTATCCAGCCATTCCTCAATCAGGTTCCGCCCGTCCCGGCGCCGGCCCGGTGCGCCGGTTTCCGGATCTTTCATATACTGCGGAAAAAAAGCCCGCCGGCCGCCACCCAGCGCCACCTCAATGCCATCTCCTTCGGAAAATTCGATCAACTGGCGGGCAATATCACGACACCCCTGTGCCAACGCCTCCGCCGGCATGTCAGAATCAGCTTCCCAGTCCCGTTCCGGGACATGGGCATAAAGGGCGGCGGGGGTGGCATGGGTAAGACGTGCCGTGGTCACAACCCCGGTTGACAGACCGGCCCGCTCCGCCCGCTCCAGAAGGGTCTGAAGCCGCTGGTCTTTTGCGGACGCACACGCACCGCGCGTTACCTGTGCCGATACACTGATCAGACCGGCCTTGGTTTTGTGCCCGGTGACCATGGCCGTGGCTGTGCCGGCGGAATCCGGCACCTGCTGATTGGTATTGTAGGTCTTGGCCAGGGCCAGATGCGGGAATTTCTCCCAGGACAGAACATTTTCCTCCCCCGCAAGACCTTTCCTTTGCCCGTCCAGAATACGGATTGCCGTGACCGTGCTGACCCCCATCCCGTCACCAATAAACAAAATCACATTCTTGGCTTTCTCAGGACCGGATTCTTCAGAACCAGATTTTTCAGGCGGCGCCGTCTCAGAATGGATATCCGTCTGCACCTCGTGACACCCCGCCAGAATCAGGGTGCACCACAACAACATTACCGCCCCAACGACGCCCATCGGCTTCATATACATTCCTTTCTACCTTTTGCTCTATATTGCCCTGTGGCCCGTGATCCAGAGTGAATTGTGAAAAGATGGCCTCATCATTATGCACTGCTCTTTCTCAGGGGCCCCTCAGAGCCACAAGAATATCGCCTTTCTATATGATCGACCTTTATGTCATTGATGTTAAAACCCCCTAAAATATTTCACACAGAAGGCAAAAACTGATTCCCTGCATCACCATCCCTAGAGTGAATTGCGAATAGGTTGACCCACCACTGATCACACAGCCCCGGAGCAAAACGAATTGAAATAAACTTATTGGTGTGTTAGTATATAGAAAATATCTTAAATTCCTAAAAAAGTCTTTGATTTTATTACAATTTTAATGAAATAAAACAATTTATAGTTGTAGTTCGCATATTTCAATACGCCTAAAACACACAGGGCACGCTACCGGACGGAACAGCGATGAATTTGTCCCGTTACATTAAAGAAAGCCAACAGGCCGAAACCCCCAGGGAACTATTTAAACTGCTGTGTGAGGCAGCACACGATCTTGGATTCCCGTACCTGGCCTGCGTCATCCTCAGTGAAACGGGGAAAACCCAAACATATGGTGTGAGCTATCCGCAGGATTGGATCAATCATTATCTGGCCCGGAATTATCAGAATATCGACCCCGTGCTGCAATATTGTCCCCGATGTCCGCTCGGGCTGGAATGGAAAAAACTCCGAAACGACGACACCCTCACCGCCCCCCAAAAGCAGTTGATGCAAGAAGCTGAACAATTCGGGCTGGAGCGGGGCCTGACCCTCCCGCTTTTCGGCCCTTATGGGCGGCTCATCCTGCTGTCTTTTGCTGGGCCGGAAAAAAGAGCAATCCGAAAAACAATACATAACAGGTTGCTGCTACTGGCCCTGCAATTTCATATCTGTCTGATGGCGTTAAGCACCGTGCCGTCATCCTCTTCTCCCCTCACTCCCCGGGAAATCGACTGCCTGAAATGGGTTGCTCAAGGCAAGTCTTCCTGGGAAATCGGCAAAATTCTGGGCATTAGCGAACACACCGTTAATGGGTATATCCGCGACATCTACCAAAAGCTCGATGTGTCCACCCGCGCTATGGCCGTGATGACGGCCCTGCGGCGGGGATTGATGACGCCATAATTCCCCGAAGCGTCATTTATGACCCTCTCCCTTCCTTTTCTTGAAATAAAAATTGTCCCTTTTTGGGGGCTCAGACGTCTATAGGATAAGAGCCCCTTATCAACAGCGGCATTGGCCGGACGGGGCCCCAAAATGCACAGATCTTTCCTCCGTAGGAAGATACCGCCGGCTCCGGACGACCCAAATGAGAAGGACTGGCGGCCAACTGGGCGGACAGCCGCGGGTCCGGATGCCCGCCGCCCTTCTTTACCGCAGCCTGCCTTTATTCCATTTATTATCCAGGATATTTACCAACCAAAAGATCAAAAAATGTCCCCTAAATATAGATTTTTGCGTCTTATGAGCATCAAAAGGATAACATTTTAATCCAAATAGCGGCTTACCGGCCATAACGCGACAGTTTCAGATCCCCCGACCCCAAATGGTCAATACCCCATAAAGGAGGGAATAATTCCGAATATGAGGTTCCCGCATAAAACCAAAACATGCAAATACACTTATAATAAATCCCAAATAGGGATAAAATGAAAAGTCATTCTGACACTCGATTGTCTGGGAACGGACCACAGAACTGCATGATGCTGAAACGGCGCGACAGTTTTTTAAAAGAAAGTTATCAGCGGTATCGTGATGAACTTTACCGTTACCTGCGACGTATGGTCAACGGGCGCAGTCAGGAAGCCAAGGACATTACCCAAATGGCTTTCACCCGACTGGCCGCCCTCACAGACCCCCAGACGCTACGTAACCCCCGGGCTTTTTTATACACAACCGCCCGGAATATTGTTATCGACAGAGCGCGCCGGCGGCAGGTGCAAGCCAAACATATGGAAGAAGTGCCGCTGGAAAGCTGGCACGAGCCCGGTCATGGCATTTCTCCGGAACATATTGCTCTGGATCGCGAACGGCTGGCCGTTTTGAAGACAGTCATAGAAAACTTGCCCGCCAAGCCCCGTCGCATCTTCGTGTTGAACCGCGTATATGGGTTGAGTTACAGGGAAATCGCCGAAGAAATGGGACTGAAGGAAGAAAATGTCAAAAAGCATGTCTTTCGGGCTCTGAAAAAATGCACCACAGAGATGGCAAAAATATATAAAAACAGCGGCCCCTCCACTCCAACTGATGAAATGCCAAAATCCAGCAAATAGAAATATCAATGAAAAAACCAGGAAAACATCCTCCATTTCGCCCTAACTCCTCTTCTCCGGCGGAATCTGTGCAGGAACAAGCGATGAAATGGATTGTCCATCTTGAATCTGGGCAGGCAAACGATGAAGACCGGCAAGCCTTTCAGGCATGGCTTGACCTTTCAGCAGTTCATCGTCGCGCCTATAACCAGATTTTAGCGGTCTGGCAGGGAGCTGCCATGGTTGAAGAAATCCACCACATTGAACCGCGTCACCTGTCCAATGAGGAGATACCTAACAGCGCAAGCCGCAAAATTCTGCACATCCTTAAACCAGGCCGCCCCCTCCGGAGCGGTGCCATCGCCGCAGGGGTGTTCGCGCTGTTTATGATTGTCGGTGTCGCCTTGGTTGCCACATTGCTGTCGCCGGCCACCCAATATCAGACGCAGATTGCCGAAATTCGCGACCTGGTTCTGCCGGACAACAGCAATGTCACCTTGGGCGCAAATTCCCAGATTACTCTTGAATTCACAGATACAGAACGCCAGGTTATCCTCAACAGGGGAGAAGCCTTCTTTTCCGTCAGCAAGGATCCCCTACGGCCTTTTCTGGTGCTGGCCCAGGATACTGTCATCCGGGTCACCGGCACCAAATTCAATGTCCATCACGCCCCCCGGAAAGTCATTGTCTCCGTTCTTGAAGGTAAGGTTGAGGTGGCCAAAACCTTTCCCAAAACGCCGGTCAAGGCCCGACCGGAATCACAGTCTCTGGCCCTGTCCATTCCCGCCACAGAGTTTCAGCCAGTCAAGGCCGGCCAGCAACTGGAATCGGAATACAACAAGCCGCTTCGCAAAATTATCGCCCAGCCCCGCAGGAAGCCGGACGCCTGGTTGAAAGGACATCTTGTCTATAACTACGCCACCCTACGCGAAGTCATTGCGGATGCCAACAGATACTCCCATATTCCCATTGTGATTGAACCTGAAGACGTGGGAGACTTGAAAGTGACTGCCGCATTTCGCACAGATCAGATTGACCAGATGATCGAAGCCCTGTCTGATGCCCTCCCCATCAAGGTCATCCATGATCCTGGAAGGCAGGTCCGAATCACAACAAAACCTCAATAACACATTTCTTGCTTTTGTTTTGCTTTTGGCCTGCCCCATGGCAGAACGCCAGACCTGATCGCCAAAACATAAAACCCCAAAACATAAAACCGAAACATAAAAAAATGTCCCTGTGAGAAGGGATTTTACGTCTTCTGTATTACCAATGCATCACCAGATCATATCGCCCAAAACCGCCCCGTGCCGAGGCGGATATCTGACACATTGCCTTGGGAATACCTAACTCTTCTTAATGAAGGATAACCAGACAACCCCAAAAATCCCAACCCCAAAAATCCAAAGACAAACAAATCATATCCGGGAGGCATACATGTTAAAGGATTCACAGGACACAATGTTCCAAAATACGCAGCATCCCCACCATCTTGCAACCGAAGGTAAAAACGGCAAAACCAGTCTTCTGAAAACCTTGGCGGCCACCACGCTATTGGCACTCACTTGCGGTACTGCCGCCCAGGCCGCCGACCAGAAGTTTTCCATCCCGGCGCAGCCGCTCTCCACCGCGTTGATCAGTTTTTCCGAACAATCCAATTATGTGGTCGTGACCTCCGGCGATCTGGTGAACAATCTTCAGGCCCCTGACGTGAATGGTATTTTATCACCGGAAGAAGCGCTTGACCGCCTTCTGGCTGGAAGCGGCCTGCGCTACCGGATCAGCGGTAATGGTACGGTGACCATTATCAGCAACGCGTCCGACCAGGACAGCCAACTGCACCTCAATTCCTCTTCTGCCGGAAACGCCGCCCATGCCCGCCTTCAACAAAACCAGGCAGATCAGAGCCAACAGCAACCCGGCAGGGAAGAACAAATAGCTATGGCTGAAACAGAGGAAGAAGCCATGGTTCTGGAGGAAATCATCGTCACCGGTTCCCATATTCGGGGCGCCCGGTCCGCATCCCCAGTCTTTACTTTTGATCGCGAGGACTTCGACAAAACTGGCTTGGCCACCCCTCAGGACATTATTCGCCGTATGCCGCAAAACTTTAATGGCGGCATCGCAGAGTTTAACCCGACACTGGCCCCAGCAGGCCCCAATGAGAGCAATCTGGGGCTTGGCACCGGCGTTAATTTGCGCGGTCAGGGCAGTGATTCCTCTTTGATCCTGCTGAATGGCCACCGGATATCCGCTTCTGGAAACGGTCAGTTTGTGGACGTTTCCCTAATTCCCTTAAGCGCCATTGAACGGGTCGAGGTCCTGACCGATGGGGCCTCCGCCATTTACGGCTCCGACGCCGTGGGCGGAGTGGTCAATTTTCAACTTCGCAAGGATTATGAGGGAGCGGAAACCCGGCTCCGCTACGGCACCGTCACCGATGGTGATAGTGAAGAATATAAGGTCGGCCAGACTTTCGGCACCAACTGGCGAGGCGGCAATGCACTGATCAGCTATGAATATTACAAACGCACGCCGCTCGATTCCGAAGACCGCTCCTTTACAAAAGACGTCATAGACCCTACCGATTTGATCCCGCGGCAGGAACGTCACAGCGTCTTTTTCACCGGCCGCCAGGAACTCAAAGAACGCGTGGAACTGTTCGCGACGGCCTTTTACAGCGAACGGGACAGTGAAAGATCATTTGGCAGCAATGTCGGCAGCAACATTCAGTTCAGCAGCAGCACCACCAAGCAATATGGCGGCATCTTCGGAACAACCGTAGATATTGGCCAGAGTTGGCAGGCAGAAGTGGCCGCCACCTACAGCCGCACCGAACTGGACAGCGCCTTTGAAAGATTCTTTTTCCCGGTGGATACGGATGATGAGCCCTTCGACAGCGGGGAAAACCAGTCGATCAACGCCCTGTGGTCCATCGATGCCAAAGCCGATGGCACGTTATTCACCCTTTCCGGAGGAGATGTGAAAGGCGCCATCGGCACCCAATTCAGGAAAGAAACTCTTGAAGATCCGCTCTCAATGGCGGAGGGCAGGGTTCCCCTGGATCAGGAACGGACCGTCACGGCCTTCTTCGGGGAGCTGTTTTTCCCGTTTGTCAGCCAAGACAATCGTCGGCCGGGCCTTGAACGTCTGGAGTTCAGCGCCGCGGTCCGTCACGAGGAATACAGCGACTTCGGTTCTTCCACCAATCCCAAATTCGGGCTTGTCTGGTCTCCGGTCGGCGGCCTTAATCTGCGCGGCACCTTCGGCACCTCCTTCCGGGCGCCGTTGCTGACAGAACTGGCGGAAATCAATCTCGCCAGTATTCTGCTGAATGCGCCGAATCCCGCTTCGCCCACTGGCACCACACTGACACTGATCGGATTCGGCAACAATGCCGACCTTACGGCGGAAACAGCAACCACCTGGACCGCCGGGCTTGACTACCAACCGCAAGGCATTCCCGGGCTTACCTTGGGGTTGACCTATTTCAACATCAAGTTCGAGGACAGGATCGATAGTGAATTTGCGTTTTTTGATGTCTTTCTTGACCCCCGTTTCAGTTCTCTGATCACCTTAGACCCTGATCCGGTTCTGATTACCAAGCTCACGACGCCTCCCAGTAACTTTTTTGATTTCAGTGGCGGCGCAGATCCTTTCACTGCCGAAGCCTTTTTTGATGGCCGCCTACGCAATTTCGCCACGGTGGAAACCAGTGGGCTTGATTTCAACATTGCCTACGGGTTCGACAGCAACTTCGGTAGCTGGAACCTTGGCGTCAGTGGCACCTATCTGTTTGAACAGGAAGAACAACTCCTGCCGACAGACGATCCTGTGGATCTGGTGGATACGCCCTATAATCCGGTTGACCTAAAACTGCGGGGCACTGTCGGTTGGAATCATAATGGGTTTTCCACAAATGTTTTCATCAATTATGTGGACAGTTATTCCGACAACCGGACAGACCCTGAAACACCGGTCGATTCCTGGACCACGATTGACCTGACCCTGACCTATAACACCCGGGATAGTTTCAGTAATTCCCTGTTCAATAATTTGCAGTTCCAGTTCAGCGTCCAGAATCTGTTTGACGAGGATCCGCCCTTCGTGGCCGCCGCTTTCGGGGGGCAGGAAACAAATTTCGACCCCAACAACGCCAATGCGCTGGGCCGGTTCATCTCTTTCCAGATCACCAAAAACTGGTAAGGGCCCTTGACGCGGAAAATTTTTACCCTTTGCCCCGGGCGATAAGACCTGAAAATCTCCAGGACGCATCGCCCGGGACATTTTCATCCGATATATCGTCCTGAATATTTCTCATACGGAGATCCTGCGATGATCCGATTCTTCATGGCGGTGATGACAAGCTGTTTTTTCCTCGCCGCCTGTAGCAACCCCGAAAACTCCTATTCAAGCCTGCCTGAAAACCCTGGTCCGCAAAACTCCCGGGAGTTTCAAATTCCAGCCGCCGCGCCGCAAGAGATCCGGCCTTCCCGCCCCGTCACCATCGCCGATATCGTCACTCTGCGCACCATCGGCGGCATGGGCGGCCGGGGCCTGAGCCTGTCGCCGGACGGCCGGCATGTGGCCTTTGAAGCCCATCAGGCCTACATCGACAGCAACAGCTACCGGGTCGCCTGGTTCGTGGCGGCCATAACGCCCGACGCTCAAGCCATAAACGTGGGGGATGCGGGGGATCCGTTACTGTTCCAAAATCCCCAGGGCGGCTGGGCCAGCATGAAAGCGCAATGGTCCGCAGACGGCGAATGGATCTATTACCGGCGCAGAACCGACGGCGCAACCCAGGTCTGGCGCAGCCGCCGGGACGGCAGCGCACAACAGCAGGTCACCACCTCCGCCGCCGACGTAACCGGTTTCCGGCTGGACCCGGCGGGACGGTCCCTGTTTTTTACGACCGGCGCGGCGCGGGCCCGGATCAATGCGGAAAAGCGGCGCGCCGCTGAGGAGGGCTATCTGGTGGATGATGCGCTGTTCAATCCTTTTTACGAAGCCCGGCCATTCTATCCCCCCTATCATTTCGCCGGCGGCACGCCCCGGCTCTGGCGTCAGGACCTTGCCAGTGGACAGGTCCGAAAGGCGAGCGACGCCGACCGCGGCGCTTATGAGGACCTGGTCCGTCCGACCGCGCTTCCCGGCCGACCGGCGGCCCGCAACGTCGTCTTCTCCGACAAGGGCGCAAGCGCCGCCTGGCTGGAAAATGCGGATCCGGAAAAATATCCCGGCGCGCTGCCGCCGCTGCGGCTCATGGCCGCCTCTTTCCCCGACGGCGCGGCACTCGATCATGTGGCCGCCACGGCCTGCCCGGCCCCGGAATGCAGGGGAGCCATCGTCAATGTCTGGTGGCTTGACGAAAAGGAGGTGATCTTCCAGAAACAGGAAGGATACGGCAGGCGCGCCTTTTACGGCTGGACCCCAGGGGCGGCGAGGGTACGTCCCATCTATGCCACCACCGACTGGATTTCCGACTGTGCCCCGGCACAGGACCGGGTGGTCTGTTTTGTGGAAACCCCCATCGTGCCGCGACGGATCGTTTCATTGAATCTGAGAAGTGGCGATCTGGCGGTCGTGCTGGACCCCAATCCGGAATTCCGGCAGGTCCGCCTCGGCCCGGTGGAGCGCCTGGTCTGGGAAAATGAGTATGGCCGCAAAACCTGGGCCTATCTCGTCAAGCCGCCCGCTTTCGATCCCGCGAAACGCTATCCCATGATCATTGTGCAATATTCGCCGGACGAATGCCTGCGCGGCGGCACGGGTAATGAATTTCCGACCCACGCCTTCGCCGCCAACGGCTTCGTCGTGCTGTGTTTCTCCCAAACCGGCGTCGATCCGGAAATTTACAGAACCCTCGCCGATCCCCACGCCATTCTGCGGGCGGAATATGGCGACTTCGCCAAACACAAGCAAAGCCTGTCTTCCCTCGAAGCCATCATCGACCGGCTCGCCGAACGGGGCGTGATTGATCCGCGCCGGGTCGGCCTTACCGGGCTCAGCGCCGGGGTGGAGATTTTGCAATATGCGCTGATCCATTCCCGGGCCTTTGCGGCGGCGGCCACCTCCGGCGGCGGCTCGGAACCGATCAGCTATTTCGGCTCCACCGCCTTCAGCCGGGAGAGTTTTTTCCATCCCCTGGGCTTCGGCAATCCGTTCGACAAGGAACAGGGCAAAAACTGGCCGCAATTCTCCCTGGCCCTGAACACGGACAAAATTGATATGCCGCTGCTTATCCAGGCCGCCGACCGGGAATATCTGCACGCCATCCAGACGGTGATCACCTGGAATGTCGCAAAAAAGCCCATTGAGATGCGCGTCTTTCCCGATGAGCATCATGTGAAATGGTACCCCGCGCACCGTTATAACGTCCACCGGCGCAATGTGGACTGGTTCAATTTCTGGCTGCGGGACGTGAAGGATCCAGACCCTACCAAGGCGGCGCAATATGAGCGTTGGGAAAAATTACGCCGGCAGCACCGGAATAAGGAAGATCCATCGTGAGCCGCACAAGAAAGATTGCCATACAGGAAAGATTGCCGTGACATCTTTGATATTCCGCCTTTTGAAGCAAGGGGCCCTGGGGTTCATTTTCCTTATAGGCGCGGTAATTGCCGCAGTCGCCGGTCCCGCCGACCACCCTCATGAGGTCGTCGATGAACTGGTCTTCAGCCAGCGGCAGTTTCCCGAAGAAGGCGCCATAGCCGTCTCCGCAAACGGCGCCCATCTGGCGTTTGCGGTCCGCACTCCGCCCGCCGACATCAACCGGGACGGTTATTACACTGCGGGCGGGCTTCCCGCCACGGTCGTCGGCACCCGCATTTATGTCCGCTCCTTCAAAAACCGGGACGCCGCGCGCCAGATTTGTGCGCCCGCAGGTCAGCAGTGGTTTCCCGCCTGGTCCCCCGATGGCCGGAGGCTGGCCTTTTATTCAGACGCCGGTTATTCAGACGCTGGCGGAACGCCGCAGCTTTGGCTCTATGACCGGACTGGCGACAAGTGCCGCCCGATCGCCACGCCCAAGATCCGGATGACCCCCTTTGTCGCCTCCGGCCCCTATTGGGGGGCCGATAATCGGACGGTTTATGTGCCGCTGATGCCCAAATTCGCCCCGCGCGCCCTTTCAGAAAACACTCGCCCCGGCATGGCAGGCGGCGCGCCGCAGGTCACCATCCATCGAAGCGGCCGGGAGATCGAAAAGGAAGAAAAAGCAAAAATTGACAAAACCGGCCGGCGTCGAAGCCAAACATTGCGGGAGCATAATGTCGCCTTTGCCGCAGTGGACGTTGACTCCGGCGCGCACCGGATCGTCGTTCCCGCCGACAGCACCCCCCGGCCCATGGCCATGCGCCTGTCGGCGTCCGGCCGCTGGCTCGGCTATCTTTCGGTGTTCCGGCGCAGCGCCGATCTCGCCTCCTCGAAACTCGAGACGGCGCTGGCCGTGGTCCCGGCCGGCGGCGGGAAAGTCATCCCCCTTACCGACGGCCTGCCCAATGTTCAGAACATCCATGACCGGAATTACAGCTGGCATCCGCAAAAGGATCAACTGGTGTATGTCAGGAACGGTGAACTCTGGCACGTGGTTCTGGGATCCGGCGGCCGCGTGAAAAAACGACGCCTGGACACCGGTCCCGACGCGATCTCACCCCGTGTTCACTGGTTCACCCGTGACGGGACCGCCGTCGTGGTCCAGCCCCTGTCCATCGCCGATGAGGCGCCGGTATTAAGGGTGACGCCGCTGGACGGCTCTCCCTCCCGGCCCGCATCCCTGGACCGCCGCCGCTGGCAGTTTCAGGGGCTTGTCAGGACCGATTCCTCGACCTTGTGGCAGCCGGACGGGCGGGCCCTGATCATCCGGGCCCGCAACGTCCGCACGGACGAACAGGCCATCCTGAGCCTCACTCCCGGGGAGAAGTCCCCTCGCGTCCTCTGGCAGGGCAAAGGCCGGTTCAGCCATATGACTGGCGGCAGCCATCATGATTTTATCCTGGCGGCCTATGAAGATTACGCCACGCCTCCCGACCTGTACCGGTTTTCCGGGGATTTTTCCCGGAAAGAGCGGCTGAGCGCCATAGATCCCCGCCTGAATGAACAGCCCGGGGGCAAGGTTCACTATTTCGACAGCAGGATCCCCATGCCGGGGGGACGAATTGTCAAGGTCACAAGCGCGGTGTTGATGCCGCCCCGGCCCGGCCCGCGAAAGGACGACAAGGACGCCCCGCCGCCGGCAGTCGTCATAATTTATCCGCAAAGCGACCTGACCTGGTATGCGTCACAGTATGGCGGCGGCTTCCCGGCGACGGTGCCGGCCCGGGCCCTGACCGGTCGCGGATACGCCGTGGTGCTGACCCATGTGCCGATGCCGCCGCCGGGTCAGGCCGTCAATAGCCTGAAAATCATTACCGACGCCTTGCTGCCGCAGATCTATCGGGCGGCCGAACTGGGGTATGTGGATCTTGGACGGCTGGCGCTGATGGGGCAGTCTTACGGCGCCTACAGCACCGCCGGCGTCCTGACCCGCACCAACCTGTTCAAGGCGGCCGTGGCCATTTCCGGCCTTTACGATCCGGCGGGCACCTATGGCCGCTTTTTGAACGACATGATGTTCGGCGCAACCTATTACGAGGACGGCCAGGGCCGCATGGGTGCCTCCCCCTGGGAGGATCCCCGGCGATATCTGGAAAACTCCCCCTACGACCTGGCGGACCGGATCAGGACGCCGCTGCTGTTGCTGCAGGGCGCCGAAGACCACCTGCCCGAGGAAAGCGAGAAAATGTTCAACGCCCTGCACCGTCTGGGCCGCACCGCGCAACTGGCCCTCTATGACGGCGAAGGCCATGTGATCGAGAACTGGCGTCGCCAAAACGCCTTGGACGCCACCCGGCGGATCATACGCTTTTTGCAAAAATATCTGAGCGCGCCGTGAGGCTATGCGTCGGGGAAATGTTATTTTATCCTTTGTACCAATCCCTCGCCCAGGCTTCCGTGCCCACATGAAACAATATCTTGACCAGTTCCGCAGAAACCGAATGATCATCCCCGGACAGGACTTTTTCAAGGCCTTTCCGCTGTAACAAACCCTGCCGCACGAGAAGCCCGTCCAGCAGCATCTCCTTTACAAAGGGTAAATTCCTCTTGAGCACGGCATGATACAGAATGTCCGCCCCGCCCTTTGCTTCCCGCCGGACAATTTCCTGCGGAATATGATCGGAAAACGCCCGACGCGCCAGCCCGCGCTCGCGCCCGCCCGCCGTCATAATCCAGATCGGGATTCTCAGGCACAACTCCACAATAGGCTGTGAAAACAGCGGCAACACCGGCTCCAGGAAATCTTCTTTCCGTTCCAGCGGTTCGTAATAGTCCGGACAACTCGTGGCAATAAAAATATGAAAAAACTTGCCGGGCGGGATATGCTCCTCCATTCGTAAAACGGGATGCAAAACCCTTGACGAATCAAGCGTTTCTATAAGATCCGGGGCCATCAGGGATGTCTTGTGACCATTGCGTATGTATTTCATGCGATCATAGGATTTCAGGAAACATTGCTTCAACAGGATGGTGAGAACTGACCAGACGGAGCGCCGGTCCAGCCGGGCCGCTTCCAGCGCAACCCGCCATAAAAGCGACCTCAGCCCGTGGGACTGCACAAAATCAACGGCACCGAGATACGTTTCCGGTTGGAAAAATACATTATCGCCGCCCGAACCATAAAAACAGGCCTCCGCCCCGATTTCCCTGATCCAAGTGGGCTCAAAATGATCCCGGGCCCGCTCATAAAGATAATTGCCCGGCTTGGCTTCTTTTATGAGACGCAGAACCCTTCTCAGGCTGATATTTGCACTGCTCAGGCAGGTCTCATATAGCGGTACACCGGCCTGCTCCGCAGCAAGTCGGGCGTAACAGCGTTCATCCCCCTGTCGCTCCTCGGTAAAGTAATTTATGCAACTGATGCGCGGCGGCACAGCCGCCTGTTTCAGGCAATTCAGCACAATAGCGGAATCCAGCCCCCCGGACAGGTTGTGAAAAACATTGCTATAACAGGCCGCCCAGGCCGCCACGCAATGGCGGGTCGTTTGCCGCAGTTCCCTTGCTGCCTGCTCGATATCCTCTAACGGATCGTTCCGGGCAATATCCGCCGGAGACCAGTAAAAGGACGGATCATTGTCCGGAAAAGGCGTTTCCAGACATTGGCCGGGTAACAGTTCCGAGACTTCCCCGAGGCCGGTCTGTTCCGTTTTCTGGGGACCATAGGCCATAAAATGGGCCACATGATCCCAGTTTATGGAAAAAGACATTCCTGTAATTTTCCGGATATCCGGCATATAGGAAAAATAGATCTCCACCATCCGGTAGCGCATATAGTAACAGGGGAAGGAGCCGATGGGATCGCGCAAAATATTCAGCCCATCTCCTTTCTCATCCCGGATAAAGGCCACATAGCGCCCCCAATAATTTGTGGTGAGATGTCGTCCCTTTGTATGGATAATAGAATGGCTTTCCGGCCCGTCCAGACATGTCGGAACCAAATGTTGGGCCGTCGCTCTTTTGAAGAGTTTTCCCAAAACGGCGCCACCTTCTGCCAGGCCAGCGTCATTCCGGATCAGATAGGTTTGCATCCGGCCCTCTCTTTCCCCGACATGCCAGACCATAAAACCGTCCACCGCCAGAACCTTCCGCCAGCCCTCGGCCTCCCCCTCCATTGCTGCGATCAGGTCACGCACGGCTTCCCTTGCCTGGGCATTCTCCTGATCCCAAGTCAAGGCAACATATCTATACATGAATTCCCCCTTTCAAACGATCATGATGGGCGTGTAAAGGCTTACATGATCCACCGTATCGTTGAGAACCACCCCATGCGTCTGCAGCCAGCAATGGGCAACGAAAGGTTTCATTTTGACTCCAAAAACCCAGTCGGGAAAAATCCCGTAACCGGCCAGAAACTCTAGCAGGGCCAGGGATTGAAACAGGCACCGATTCCGACCCGTGAAAAGCAGCGGTTGCAGGAAATTAAAAATTTCCACCAGCTCCCGAATTTGTTCAAGTTCGCAATCTTGCGGGCCGGGGGAGGATAAAACTCGCAACTCAAGCCATTTATGTTTACGCTTGCGCAACCGGTGAACCGTCCGATGCAGCGGTTCCCATCGTAACCGGCGCAGGGAGATAAGCACCGCCCTAAAAAAATACACCACATGCCCCACCCTTACCCGGGGTTCTTCCCCCGGTCGATATCCCCCAAGGTCCCGACCGGCCAGATTCATTTCCATAGGCGCTATCATTTTTCCCTCCTTCGGATGACGGGTCAGCAGACCGGCTTCCTGCATCTCGGCAAGCAGGGCCTGCACGGCATTATCCCCCGTTTCATCCGCAGGTAATAATTCTCCCTTGAGGAAGATAGCGAGCTTCCGGCTCTGATCCGGCGGTAAGGACAGATATTCGTCGTTGCGCAGGTTCAGAAACATTGCATGTCCGTCTACCTGACACATATAAACATCCCTGTTTAAACGATACCCTGTCATCCAGTTACCTCACAGGCTCTTGAAAGCCGTCATAGGGAGCCACGTTGCCTAGAGTGAATTGTGAAGAGGTTGGCTCAATTCTGTTGGCGGATTGTGGCCCGCCTCACGCGGAAGACGGCGCCGGGCGATGCGGGGCATCGGGCCAGGCGTCT
>MDSW01205160.1_pt1 | contig 39920 bp, 40 predicted proteins | sample 811171 | NCBI WGS metagenome assembly MDSW01 (sample SAMN05326641, study PRJNA326480) | marine metagenome | isolation source: seawater | place: Atlantic Ocean: North West | collected 2012 | reverse complement strand
GAGGCGCGGTCGACGGTTTGGGCGCTTAGCTTAGCTAGGTAGAGCGACGGGCTCTTAACCCGTAGGCCAGGGGTTCGAACCCCCTAGCGCCCGCCAACATTGTACTCAGAATTCATGATGCCTATCGGAGGCATTGAAATGCTGAGGCTCCTTCGATTGCTTCGGAGGCCAGCTATGCAGAAGGACATCTTCATTGGAGACGTGCAATCTGGTGACCATGATGGTCAGAATGTTGAGTTGAAAGGGTGGATTAACAGAACTCGGGGCTCAAACAAAATCCGTTTCATTGTCCTACGTGATAGCACGGGTAGGATTCAGTGTGTTGCGAAGCGAGAAACCATCGGTGATGATACCTTTGAGGCCCTCAAATCTGCACTGATTGAAACCAGTGTGATTCTTCGTGGTAAAGTCAACGTTGATCAGAGAAGTGAAGGTGGGCACGAGTTAGTGATTGATTCAGCAGAAATCATCGGACCCGTAAACCCGGAACACCCGTTCCCAATTACCGAAAGTGCAATGGCGAATGCAGACGGAGGAGAAACCGAATTTCTGCTGGATAATCGTCATCTATACTTGCGGACTTCTCGCATGACACACATGCTCAAGATTCGTTCGTCAGTCTTTGGTGCGATCCACGGATATTTCCGAGACCGAGATTTCACCGAGTACCAAGCCCCAAACTTCGTTGCCGGTGCCGTTGAAGGAGGTTCGACACTATTCGAAGTGCCTTACTTTGGCCGAAAGGCGTACCTTACACAATCTTGGCAACTGTATGCAGAAGCTGCGATGCCTGCATTGGAGAGGTTGTATACCATCGCACCTTCCTTCCGAGCAGAAAAAAGTAGAACTCGGCGCCATCTGACTGAGTTCTGGCATGCTGAGATGGAAATCGCCTGGGCAGGAAACAATGATGTAATGGTGCATGGAGAAGGTGTGGTCCGACAGATTGCTCGCACACTTCTGGATGAGCGTGAAGAGGAACTCTCTGCACTTGGTCGCGATCTTGAACTTGTGGCTCGTTATGCTGACAATCCATATCCGCGTATGCGCTATGATGAGGCGGTCGAAACCCTCCAAGGTATGGGTGTAGATATCGAATGGGGACAAGATTTAGATTATTCAAAGGAAAAGGTTCTGACCCAAGACTTCGATGTTCCACATTTCCTGACCCATTACCCAAGAGTTGCCAAACCATTCTATCATCGACCCGATCCAGATGACCCGAAATACGTTCTTTGCCACGATTTGCTGGCACCTGAAGGATATGGAGAAATTATTGGAGGTGGTGAACGAACATGGTCTGAGCAAGAAATTCTCGAACGAATTGATGAGGAAGGCACACCGAGAGAACCGTATGAATTCTACATCGATGTCCGAAGATATGGAGGCGTCCCACATGGTGGGTTCGGACTCGGTGTCGATCGAGTTTGCAGTTGGTTGTCTGGAGCAGATCATATCCGAGAAGTCATTCCATTCCCACGTGATAGTCGCCGGGTCACTCCTTGAGGGAGTCTAATGTGGGTGACAATCGCCATCATCTCTCTGATTGGACTTCTACTCCTGTTGGTTTGGCAACGCTGGAAGGTATCCTCAGAATGGATTCAAATGGAGAGACAACTGAGCGAGGAACAGTATGAGATTTGGAAACAGCAAAAATACAGAGAAGCGGAAAATTGGTCTGCTAGATGGAAAGGTGTAGAATCGGTTTTCTTAATCATCCTAAGTCTGATAATGTTCGGTCTTTGGTTTCTCATTCCTTAATCGCAATCCGGTTGGGCACTCGATTCACCTGTTTGCCTAGCACATATAGAATCAAACTGGCAGTAAGCGAGAATACGCCCACCAGTGTCGCTGCAAATGCAGCTAATGCAACCCCCAAAGACACGCCATCATGCGGCCCTTGAAAACTGATCAACTCATTGGCCATTTCAAACCCGACCCAAAAGAACACGATACCAGGGATCCCAAACCAAATCAGCGGATGGCGGCTTTCAAGCATCCAGAAAAAGAATTGAGCGAAACGACTCGCACTTGCCAGGGATTCTCTCGGAGCCGGGCCTGGAGGCAAATCAAGTTCGACAACTCTGAGGTTGACATTTTTTGGCAAATTGACTGGCGCATCATCGATACTTTGCTCGGCCACTGCAAGCAAACCAGATTTGGAGCAATAGGCAAATTGGATGTCTGCTTCTGAATAGGTGTAAGTGTCTTTTTCGATGGGCAAACCTTTGCCGTCGTCGGCTGTTTTGCGGTTTTTTGTTCTGTGCTTGAACGCTATGAATACATCATGCCCTTGCCGAGATAAACCCACGGTGCGAGCCATGTCGGATAATTTCCAATCACTATCCAACCCGATGACGACCGTGCGTTCCGATTCAAGTGTTGATTCAACCAAACATTTTGCAATAGAAGGAGCATCTGTCGACCCCGAATAGTGAATCACTTCACCGCCTGATTCTTGAGCCAAGCGGGTAGTCTCCTCTCCGCCATCGAGATTGATGACAGTGACACGATCAGCAAAATCTCTTGCTCGAACCACGGCTGAGGCAATCCTCAGGGCTTGGTCCCGAGCCACGAATACAATCCGCATTGCTCATCGTTTGTGCATTGTGCCGATGAATGATTCGGTTAGGCGTGGCTTCAAAGACCGGATTGCAAAGCAGGATTTTATGCGCGTCGTTGTTGTAATGCCTGCGCGCAACGAAGTTGAGTTGATTTCATCGAGTATTGCCTCGATTCCAGCATCTGTGGATTGGATTTTCGTCGTGAACGATGGCTCTACCGACAATACTGCAGAAGTTGCAGCAGCGACGCTAGGCGAACGAGGGGAGGTAATCTCAACCAAAGGTTTGGGCGTAGGGGGAGCCATTGCGATTGGAAGTGAGTACGCACTTTCAAAGTTCAATGAAGATTGTATTGTGGTCATTATGGCTGGAGACGGACAGATGGATGGCAGTGATTTATCGAGGGTCATTGAGCCGATTCTGAAAGGGCGTGCAGACCATGTCAAGGGCAATCGCTGGTTGCATTCAGATGGCCCCAAGGGAATGCCACTCATTCGACGTTTTGGTACATGGTGGTTGTCACGACTAACGACACTCGCATCCGGAATACGCGTCAGAGATTCACAATGCGGTTATACTGCGACTTCAGGAAAGATGATTGCCGACTGGGATTGGTCCAAAAATTGGCAAGGTTATGGGTATCCGAACTGGTGGTTAATGGAAGCGGGTCGACGTGGATTTAGAGTTGAAGAAGTTCCAGTCAAATCGATTTATGGGAAAGAAAGTTCAGGCATTCAACTCCCAAAGTTCCTTTTTACTGTCAGTTGTATGCTGTGGCTGGGTATTTGGAAGCGAGGAATTGATTGGTACATCCTGAGTACAAGTACAAATCTTGGATTGAAGACCCTGGCATGTTCTCTTTGGCTTGGAGGGTGGTTCACGCTTTTTTATTCAATTCAACAACCTTTGGCGATATTGGTGTCTTTAATTTCTTTTTTTATGCTCGCCATGATTGACAGAAAAGAATCAAATCGTAGGCGTGGCACCATTACTCCATGAGTGATGAACCCGATGATAGATCTCTTTGGAAATGGATGCTGGGTTCGGCATTCTTGGCGAGTATGTGTTGTCTACCAAGTGTCGTCTTAGTCATGTTTGGTTTAGCAAGTGTGAGTACAGCAGCCGCATTATCCGACCAGTTGTACTGGGGATGGTTTAGGCCAATCATGCTCTTTGTCGCATTCATTTTTGTGATGATAGGTTTGGTAATCCATTTCAGAAAAAGAGGGATTTGCACAATTGATGAGGCCAAGAGAGAAAAGCGAAAAGTCGTGAATACAACTTTGGCTGTTTTGATTTTCAGTTACATTGCATATTTGCTGCTGAATTATGTCATCTTGACGGAAATCGGATTATTATTTGATTTACCGTGGGAATCGAGTAGAGAGAAATACATGTTTTGGAAGTGAGTGCATGCGGCCATTTCATCTTGCATTTCCTGTTCTCAATCTGGAAGAAGTTGTTGATTTCTACACGACTGTTCTCGGTTGTGAAACTGGACGGCGAAAAGAGGAATCTTGTGTATTGAATCTATTTGGGCACCAAATTGTCGCCCATGTCGTCCCAAAAATGCCTGATGTCACCACCAACCCTGTTGACGGGAAGAGTGTTCCAGCAATGCACTTTGGTGTCGTTTTGACCATGGAGCAGTGGCATGAGCTTAAACAGCGACTTGAATTGAAGGGGGTCGAATTTATCATCGGACCCTATGAGAGATATCAAGGACTCCCAGGTGCACAAGCGACAATGTTTCTCAAAGATCCAAGTGGGAACCACATAGAATTCAAGGCATTCGGTGAAGATAAAGCAATCTTTGACAAAAAATGGTGAAACCATGCCGGAAATTATGCAAATTGATTCCGCGAGTCCGTTTGAAATACATCATATATTGACCAATTTTAATGCATCACCGAATGTGTTAATCGAGGCTGAATTGTTTCTGCCTCAAGGTGAAGGGCCGTTCGGTTGTATTGTCGCCCTTCATGGAAGTAAAGGGTGGATGAGACATCACCAAGAACACATCAATGGTTGGCTTGATGCGGGACTCGCGGTGTGCAAAGTGAACTCATTCACATCAAGGAAAATTGAATCAACTGTAGATGACCAACTCTCAGTTACACATGCCATGATGTTGGTTGACGCATTTCGTGCGCACACTAGGCTGGTTCAAGACCCACGAATTGACAAGGTTGGTATTGCAGGATGGAGTTTAGGGGGAACTGTTGCACTATACGCCGCATGGGTGCCAATTATCAAAATCCTAGGTACGCCATTCGATGCGCATGTGTCATTCTATCCTGCTGCACACATCCGCCCCGATATTCAGGAATGGTCTAAATCTCCGATTTTGATTTTACACGGAGACGCAGATGATTGGACGCCGATGCATTTGGTTGAATCACTCCTACCTCAACTTCCGAATGCAACATTGCAAGTGTACCATGGTGCACACCATTCCTTCGACGGGCACAAGGAATTAACTTGGCTTCCAAATGCTGTTCGCTTGCGTAAGCGGACTGCTCGAATAGACAAAAATGGAAATATGTCTGGAAATTTATTTTTTGGGATTCGATGGCCACTTAACGAACGCTGGCAACGAAAATGGGTGATTCGGATTTTACGAAACAGAGGGGCGCATGTCGAAGGTAACCCGATAGCGCGTGCTGATTCTCTAGAGCGCGCCAAAAAATTTGTCACCAAAACAATCGGACAATAAGTGGACCCGCTCAGATTTGAACTGAGGTCTGATGCTCCCAAAGCATCGAGCATAGCCAAGCTAACCCACGGGTCCAGTGAAGGTGCCGCGTCGCTCAACAAACATGAACGTTCTCATACACGTTTCCAACAATTCGGCCCAATATTCATCAATTCACCTTCTGCACTCGCGCGCTCAGCAAACCCTTCTGCATCGATGTTCACACCGGCAAAAACCAGTGCCTTGTCCAGAGATTCAAGTGTGATGAGCCCCGATTCATCCTCTGCCAACGCTAAGATTGTCGAACCATCGACAGGAGTATCTCGGCTTGAATCAAATAACTGCGGTTGCTGATGCATCCATGTCGATAACTGATCGCGAATTTCGGCGGGAACATTTGCCAAAGAGACTGCTTTGCTGGCTTCCTTGGCATTCAGATGTCTAGACAGGATCTTTGCATCTGCATGGTTGCAATGTGGACAGGCAATACTCTTGCTCGAACTTTGACGACCAAAAGCTCGTTCGCAGGATTCGCATTTGAGTACCAGCCAAACAGAGTCCATACATGGACCAAGAAGAGGAGGTTGTTGAAGACTGCGCTAAAACCCAAAATCACTCTGCCCGCTACTAGACAGGCCACTGGGTCCACCGAGGCTGCCACCAATACTTGACACACCTAAATTTCGAGAACGGGTCGGACCACTTGAACCACCTATGTTGAGACTATTTGGTAGAATCAATGCAGCGAGGACGACGCCATGGAATCCCTCTTGAGCCTCGATTTCATCGACTGCACATTCAAACAACGCCTCCCCACTCTCAGATTTTCGCAACTCCAAGTCACGATTTCCCAATTTGCGTTGCAGGTTCCGACGTAGTTCAGTTTCGCACTCTTCCATCGAACCCTGATGAGACATGGTTGAGACAATTGCACACTCATCCCCTTCAGGTGTGACACAAAGCGCCCAAGCCACTCCTGCTGAGGCAATACCAGACGAATATACCGTCGCTTTCGATAGATGGCATTCGACTAAAGTTCCCATCGGTAAATCTTGCGGGGTCCCTGGTTCAAATCCCATTGGCAACATGGCTCCTTCGCCACGAATAAGTCTCGCATCACCTAAACCCAACTCGACCAATCCTTGGTCGAGCGCATGTTCTTCGTTTTCGCCGAATGGGGCGACTGCGGTCATCAGCCAACCTGAGACTGCACTACTCGTTCTAGGTGACGATTTTCTCTGATTGCGCGGCCCGGATGGGTTGCCAATAGTGAAATCCATGATGCGCCGATGAGCGGTCAGTTCATCAAAGGCTGGGTAGACCGGGTTGCATGGTCGATAACCGCCCAAAGGTATTGTCACTCGCCTTTGCGATGCTCGCAACTGCATCGATTTTGTTGATTTTAAACGAGGGGGCTGTGAGTGCGAATGCGTGGGCACTGCTTGCGCTTTCGGGAGTTTTTGCTACGGCCGCAGTAATGGTGTTTTTCCAAACGAATGAGGCCTCGAGAGTAGAAGGAAACAAACTTGTTAGCATTGAAAAATCGACGGAAACGGAATCACAAAGGCTGCCTGATCCTGCTGAATCTGGATTCGATGTTCCAGTCCTTTAGAACAGACGTAATGTCTCTAGGTTCTTTGGAGCATGGGTTCGAATCCGATAAGTGCTAGCGAGATCTTTTCGGAATTCGGCACAGGTAGAGGCGTCACCATGATGGCAAATAATGGTACGTGGTTTTGGGTTCATCGCTTTCACGTAATCCATCAATTGTCGTCGATCGCTGTGTCCACTGAAACCATCGATTGTAATTACATCACATCCAATCGTTACCATGTGGGTTTGGCCCTGGTCATTGATGGGGACTTCTGCAAATCCTTTCTGTAGACGCCGCCCCAGGGTCCCATCCGCTTGGTAACCCACGAAGCATAGGGTGTTGTTCGGTTCGGGCGCCCAGTTTTTGAAATATTCAACAATGGGTCCGCCCGTCATCATTCCTGAGGTTGCTAGTACAATACATGGGCTTGGATCGAGCAAAATACTCTCACGTTGCTCACGTCCGTTGACTTTACGGAACCAGGTTGAATTGAATGGGTTCTCTTCACCTCCTTTGAGGACCTTCTTACGCAAATCCCGATTCAGTGCATCAGGATGGCTCGCGTGGATGGCAGTCGCTTCCGTAATCATTCCATCAAGCCACACTGTCACTGGTTCACAGGTTCCTGACTTGAACAATTGATCTATGGCAATCATCACTTCTTGTGAACGCCCAACTGCGAATACTGGGCAGAAAATTTTGCCCTTTCTTGATAAGGCACGTTGAATTAAATCTTGCAATTCTTGTGTAGCCTCCTGTCGGGTGGGCTGGAAATCCTTGGCACCTCCGTATGTGGATTCCATGATGAGGGTCTCAACGCGAGGAAATCGAATAGCAGCGGCATCGTAAAGCCATGATTTTTCATATTTGATATCTCCACTGAATACGATATTGTGTTTACCCTCGCCGATATGCATGTGTAGGGAGGAAGACCCCAATATGTGCCCTGCATTGTACATTGTCAATTTGATGTCAGGGGCGATATCGATGGTTTTGCCCCACTCGACATCTACAATGTGTTTAATCATCTCCTGTACATCTGCAAGGCTGTATGGAGGAGGGTTTCCTTCTGCAGAGGCGACCTTGATGTAATCGCTTTGAAGCAAAACCATCAGATCTCGAGTGGGCGGTGTACAATAGACCGGCCCTCTATATCCATACTTGTACATGACAGGAAGTTGTCCAATATGATCGATATGTGCGTGGGTGATTACGATTGCATCGAGATTCTCAAAAGGCATCAACTCAGGGGCATTGAAGTACGGAGCTATTTCACTCAAGTTATTGGTTGGTTTGGCCCCAACATCAACGACAACCTTCGATTCGTTGGTGGTCACCAAATGCATAGCACGCCCAACTTCTCGGTAAGAGCCCAAGGCTGTCAGACGGCACCAAGGTTCACCTGAACGTTGTGGTCTGTAAATTCGGGTGCCAAACTTGCGTAACAGAGCTTTTCGGTCTTCGGCGTTTTCCTGACGATATTTGCGGATATTATGCATCGTACGACTTTCAACTGCAGCAAATCGCTCTGTACGCACAATCCAACCGATTTCATCCCGAATCGCACGTACTGTGGCGCCTTTGGGACCCACCGCAACCCCAGGGTCATCGCAAACAATAGTACATTCGCTAATCGCACCGTCGAAATAGACTCGTTTCAAACCAGCTTCTTCAGGCAGCATCTCGATGATTTTTTTCTCGGCATTTTCTGCCTCCATCATAATTGATGTTGAAGGTCGTATCTCAATTCGACGCTTAATGGTCTTGGCGATTTTGCTCGCTAAACTATCTGCTCCAGAAAATGCCTCTGGATTGTTGGTTACTATCGCAATGCTGGCTGCTTCCAAATCCACATCATAATCAATACCAGATGGAACCATACTCTCAATTTTCTTTTTCACTTGTTGGAATGAAAGACGCATGTCTAGGCCTCCTGGTGGCCCGGTACACACTCATCACTATCCCACCTGAGGTGGGGCGAAGAAGGCGCGTGCGCCGGGAGTATTAGCACTGTTGAAGCAGTGCGGCGAGTTCGGTTTCGTCCAGTTGTCGGAAACCAGTTTTTTGTGTGATAACAGCCAAATCCATGCCATTACCACTGGCGGCATCGCGCTGTGCGCTAGCGAGGAGTGCCTTAGCGGCTACCTTCAGAGCTTCTTTCTCTGTCATACCCGATTTGAATTGATCTTCAAGAACACCATACATGTACGGTGAACCCGAGCCTGTAGCACAGTATTCATCGGGAATTGAACCACCAGCTGAATCGATGGAATACACACTGCCGCCAGTGTCATCAACACCTGCAATGAGCAATTGGACCCAGTGAGGTCGCCCGACGAGGATATTGGCAGTCATCGTAGCTGCACCCTTGACAGTCATTTGCTGACCACGCTTCAATTCAAACAAACTCATCTCAGCTGCGAGTGTACGAGATAGAGACTGTGCATGACCCACCAGGCCAGCAGTCGTTAGCGCGAGGTTGTCAGCGATCCGGAACAACTTCTTAACACTCTTATTGGCGACAAAATGTCCCATTGTTGCTCGGTGATCGGCACCGACGACAACGCCACCATCAAAACAAATCCCTACCGTACTTGTGCCAGTCTTTACTGCTGCCATTTCTGCGTCCATTCAAATTCCTCCAAGAGTTGCGCAATGCGCACGGGGATAAACTGTCCAGAAGAGGGGGGCTTTTGAATCCCTCGATTGAACAACCCTGTACTCACCTCGGACCCCCTGGGTTCGCGACGGTTCTTGAACCTATGAAGTCGAATGGGTCCGAGGATTGAAGAATTGTCAGTGTTTTCGAGTGCCATGGAGGAAGGGGACGCCCCTCGATGGATGGACATGCCGTCCATCGCTGAATCGCAACCCGAACCTCTTGAACCAGCCCAGCAGTACCACGATTTGGGTGATTTATACCCTGATGCACCTGTCCCTTTGATTCGAGGGGAAGCAATCATTCACCGGGCGATTTTACATGATTCCAATGGAATTGAGCAGTTGTTTGACTGGGTTGCGGATGGAGATATCGCTATCGTCGAACTAAGACGATTAATCCAACGCGAAATTGAATTTGCCAATTGTATCGCTAGGTTGCAAGAACTAATCGAGGGTGACTTAGGAGGATCACTCGTCCAAGTAGGTGATGACAGACTAATTTTACTTCCAGCCGGCTTCGCAGCTGTAAAAGGTGTTGAAAACGAAACCTTCGCACCGGACGCATAGGTTCAAACCTGACGAAAAGGAGAGAGTATTGTGGAGAGTACAATCGATGTTTCCTGCGTTATATGCGGATATGATGGAGGAATCTCTATGCTTGCACATACAGAAGAAATTGCATACTTTGGCGAGCACACCCAGGTTACATTGACTTGCCCCGCGTGTGGATGGCGTCAAACTGATTTCATCCCCGCCGAAGCTAGAGAGGGGTCTTGTCAGACCTACCATATCGGTTCTAGTGATGATTTACAAATACGAATAATTCGCGGTTCTGCTTGCACGGTTCGACTGGTTGAACTGGATCTTGAAGTGCGCCCAGGTTCTCACTCAACTGGATATGTATCCAATATTGAGGGAGTTCTGAATCGTTTCCAAGAAATAATTGACATGGTGAGTAGACAAGCCGCAACCGAAGACAATCAGGACGCAATCGCTGAACTGACCATACTCACTGAAGCGATGTTGGAGATTCGTGAGGGTAGACGCACAGCGACACTAGAATTTCTCGACCCACATGGCCATTCAATGATACTGGCCGAAAATGTTGAATCGAGGGCACTCACGATGCAAGAAATTGATGATTTACCAGTTGGACCTGCTGCAGGAATGATGGAAGCCGGCGCGGCACAATCTAGAGCCGGGCCCGTCACCGAAGAATAGTGAGGCAGGGTGATGAAATCAGCTACAGATGTCTTTTCTGAATGGGCTCAAATCGGCAAAGATGAAGGAATGGAAACCGGACATTCTCCGGCGGTCAGAGAAATTCTAGATGCGGCACTTTTGGAATTAAGTGGTCGTCATTTCAAAGCCATCGATGCGGGGTGTGGAAATGGTTGGGTGGTCCGATTATTGAACAATATACCAAGTTGTGATGAAGCCATAGGTGTCGATGGGGCTGATTCAATGATTGAGCGGGCTCAAACAATAGACCCTCAAGGCAAGTATATACTGGCAGATTTATCCACCTGGAATCCAGAATCACCAATCGAATTGGTCCATTCAATGGAAGTTCTGTATTATCTTGAAGACATTCCCAAATTCTTGAAACGCGTGCATCAGCATTGGCTTCTGGCAGATGGTGTTTTTGCATTTGGGATTGACCATTATCTCGAAAATGAAGACTGTCATGGGTGGTCAGAGAAAGTCGGTGTTCGCATGGCGATGTACAGTGAGATTGAGTGGAGAAAAATGGTAGAGGGTGCTGGTTTCAAGATCTTACGAATGTTTAGGGCCGCACGAACGGCGGAATGGGCAGGAACCCTATCGTTTATCTTGGCGAAGAATCACTAGACTAGGATTTTTGACATCCCACCATCCAAATGTAAAACCTGTCCGGTTAAGTTGTCGGGTGCACCAGTTAGTAACCAGTGAATCGATTGAGCAATTTCCTGCTTCTGATTCAAACGCCGAAGAGGAATTTTTCCTTCAGCCGCACCTCTCATTGCATCGTTTGCAAGAATTTTTGCTGCCATTTTTGTTTCCGTTAAACCCGGCGCAACAGCATTGATTCTGAGTCCCCTCTGGGCATAAGTTGCAGCAGCAGATCGAACCATCGATTCAAGACCACCTTTCGCAGCAGAAATCGCCTCATGATTTACCAAACCCAACGAACCAGCCACACTTGAGCAGAATACCATCCGACCTCCACCATTACGAAGCATCGCCTTGCCTCCAATCGATAAGGCCAAAAACGCAGACGTAAGATTTGTCGATATCACCTCTTCAAATCCTTCTTTCTTCATCGCATGAGGTGGACGAATAGCAATCGAGCCAACACAATGCACGATTCCGTCAATCGCACCTTTCTGGAGTGATTGATTAACGGCCTTTTGAACATCGATTTCTTCAGTTGCATCTCCAATCACGATATGAACATCAGTTGTATCATACAGTGTGCCGCCATCTTTACGAACGAGGAGAGTAATATTCACGTTTTGTTCGATTAAAGAATTGATTAGAACACCTGCAACGTCACTATATCCTCCAATGATTAGAACATTTTCAACCATGAGGTGAGGTTTCACTCCATGTTAATGAAGAGATGTTTCGGGCTTACTCAGCGGAGTCGCTCTCCAATGTAGCTTCAATGATTTGAACTTCATGCGACGAATACATTTTGTTTCGAACAATCACAGCAATGCCAAACAAAATGACATTTAGAATAATGATGATGAAGATAAAATCGATATGGAGCCCGGAATCAGAATGGGCTGATGACTCTTGTTCCCACATCGGAATTTGGCTTTGATCATAGACTGGACGGATGTAAATTAGATTGCCAGCGTTACTAGAATCATAATCTGAACTTGGCACGGCGGGGTCCAAGTCTGTGTAGCCATCTAGACGTTGCTCAAATTCGACATATACTGGCTCGGAAATATCTAATTTCAGTAAAACATCGACTGTGTATGGTACTCGAGGTTCCATGAATTCTGAACCACTCAGGGCTTCGGTGAACAATGAAATCGCAGTCCCAGTCACGTCAAACTCACACCATTTACCCCAGTGCTCCTCATCCACATCCAAAATGATGTGCAAGGTATCACCTGTTCTTGTTCCTTGTCCTGCTGCATCATCGTTGCCATCTTCACCAAGATCGATATTGGGGCGAATCTGTGCAATCTGTGCATTGTCACTGTTCCACTCCAAAGAAGTGAAGGCGACTTGCATTTCAGTAGTCCCATTTGGAATCCAAACATAGTGACGATCATCAGTTGCATACGTCCCAAATGTGCTTGTAGGACCGTTGTTGAAATGGCTCCATTCACCTTTCCAAGCGTGACGAAGCTGATCAGTTTCAAGTGGAATTTCGTAAACACCAATCATGTCCATGTAGTACGCATTTGCATCCCATACAGTAACTTCTGGATGGTCGACAAATCCATCACCATCTGAATCGCGAAGCAACTGTAGTGTTCGTGCTAATGCTACGGCATGGTCAACATGGACTAAACCATGTCCAACCCGCCAATCATGGCACAAGTTGGTTTGTTCGGATATGTAGCATTGCTCGGGGATGTCATTGCAGCTATCTTCGTCATTGCCTGCCTCACACTGATTCTTCAACAAATCATATTGTGCAGTTAACTCAAGAATTAATTCCACTTCGTGTACACGCGTTTCATTGGCTGTGAACCACTCAGCATTTTGGAAACCTTGTGCAGAATCACCCGTGACCATGGATGTACCCTCATCATGGTCCTCGTACTGGTACCATGCTGTCCCCAGTGAAGGTGCGACATCGATTAGAACTGTTGCGATTCCACCGATATGAGGTGTAGCCATACTGGTGCCGCTAATTGCCATGTAATACAAATCACCCTGGGTTCTTGTTGATGCGTCAATGGCGGTTGCTCTAGGTGCAGTGGCCCAAATATCTCGGCCTGGTGCACCTATGTCAGGCCAGGTGTGCTGTTGGTTTATCCATCCACGTGAAGAGAACGATGTAATTGCCCCTCCATCGTGTGTCAAAGCGGCAACGGAAATTGCAGAGGGGGTATTTGCATACACGTTTGTACGCAAGTCATCATCACTCTCTGCACCACTTCCACCCGAATTTGATGCTGCAAAGATGACAGCGACCCCATTGTCATAGGTTAGACGATTCGTCAACTGCGCAATCACATTCGACGGATTGTAATCCCCATTTGTCCCCCAAGAATTAGAAACAACGCGGATGTTGAAATCATTCAGCCCAGGTCGTGAATTTTCAAAAGTCCATTCTAACCCTTGTTCAGCGGCAAAGATACTGGCGCCATCACCGGTCCCCAATGCGACAATCTGTGCGCCCTTTGCTGTACCCAATCTGCGGCCAGCACTGGCATCACCATTCCCAGCAATGGTCCCGCCAACATGTGTGCCGTGTCCAGAAGACGTGTCCGAGTTGCAATTCGGAGCATCGACCCATGCAACACCTGACCACTTGGCCGACCAAATCAATTTCTCACCTGTCCACGGCTCTCCGCAATCAAAATCGGGATGCTCCCCATCAATACCCGTATCGAGATCAACAGCAGTCGTGCCATCTCCATCCCATTCAGCGAATGCCAAGTTATCGAAAATAACTCGCCCATCGCGATCAATCAGTGCTCGATGCCATGAGAGTGAAGAGTTCACGACATGTACAGTTTCGTGCATCATGGCATTAGGATTGGTTGGATCCCCTGGTAAATAGAAATGCTCAAGTAAACGATTTCGTTCAATGAAGAAGACGTCCTGCATCATCGATAGATGACGGATTTGGTCAGGATTACCCTCATACAACCCACCGTGAAGAACTGTCATTTCACCAAGGGTTTCCAATCCAATTCGCGCGATTTGTTGTCGCTTGTCATCATCCAAAGGCGTGGTGAATTGAGCGATGACCTCAAGCGTATCTTCGGTCAATAAGTGATCAACCAAATCTGCATCCATGACAGAAACGTCCCCCATGGGGTTTAGATCATGTGTGAGACCCGCAGTAGACGTCGATGACACGAAAATTGTCAGGATAAAGATGGCCAGCAAACTGCGCCGCATGGCATTGCCAAACTATCCTGAATTTAGAGCGTTCGCAAGATTGAGCACCATTAGAAAATTCAGTTTGGATTCGATAAATCTCCAACATCTGCATACAAACTAGGGCCACTGGTCATGAAACACATTACGCCTCGACGGCTTCGAGAATCCTCGGGTTGCGGATTATCTTTGACCGCACAGTCTCCAAAACATCCATCTGTGAAAGCCATGTAAACCCGGCCCTCTCTGTCAATATGTAAATCGTTGAAGTCAAGCAAATTACGATTTGAGCCCCCGATATCACGGCAATCTCCACTGTTTAGGCAAATGCTCCCAACCTGTACTGGATCATCTGTAACTCGGATGGTATGGAATACTGGATTATCATCTAAAGCATTCAGACTGTATGTGACATACAGGTGATATGATACATTTGAATTTGCATAGTGGGCATTTCCATCCCATGGGCTTCCATCTAAGTTAGATTGACCCAACTCACTTGTATTCTCACTGCCAAGGTACATGACTGCAATTCGACCCGGATCTCCTGCGTCAATTTGCGGGAAGGCGTAGGAAACAACTTCAATCGGACTGATTCGGATGCTATCTTGTTCCCAAGTTTCTCCTGAATCTGTGCTTCTTGACATGAAGATGCCTTCGCCATGATATGCACCCTCACCATCTGTTCCACCAGGTCCTGTCCATACATGATAAGCATTCGAATCTGTATCGGCAGCAACTTCGGAATTCTTGCGGGGATAAGGTGTGCCGATATCCTCGCCCATGGTTCTCTCGAACCAACTTAAACCGTTATCTTTGGAGACGATAACCGTGGGCGTTTCAACGCGAGGTGTGACATATACGGTCCCATCAGGGGCTGTTGAAATGGCTCCATGGAGGCCTCCATTGGTCGTGGCAAGACCGAAAATTTGGCCGCCTAATTCGAAGGTCGCCCCTCCATCAAGACTGGTGAAACAAAATATCCCTGCGAGTTTGTTGTAGCAATAATAGACTGCAGTTTCGTAAATTGTGCTACCCGTTATTTGACCTAGTGCCCCGTAACCACTGCTGGTCCAAGGACCTGTAGCGAGTTTGATGTGATCATTGATGGGAGTTGTTCCTGAATCGTGTGGGTTACCTAGCCACGTTTCACCATCGTCATCGCTCCAACAAATCCAAGAGGTCTCTAGCCCAATCATTTGCACACCGAAAACTCGGTCTGTGATTGGATCGACCCAGCCATACGGGTCACTCGTGGTCGGCGAACATTCTGGACCTTGAACTTCTTCCCAGGTTTGACCATAATCACATGAACGCATGACTTTTTCAAGAGCGATGAAGAATATGCATCCACTTGAAGTGACACCAATACTAGGCTCAGGGCCATCTTCGCCAACGTCACTGAAATTGAATTCGAAAGGCAACAATGGGACATCAACGGGTAACCCATCTGGACCTGTCACGAACGTGCGAAAATCCAGGACAAATTCTTCCTCAACAGAGACCGTGTCCTCTTTCCCAAAACAACCGCTCAAAACGGCAGTAAACATGAGGAAGCACATCAACAGTGCACGCTCGCGCATGGACGCGCGAACGTGCTTCCCCGAATAGCATTATTGACGCCGATATCAATTCTCATCGGTGTATTCTGTTACTCGAATGCCCATACCTCCTCGCTTTGAAGGGCGTTGCATGATTTTGTCTAATTTCTTATGAAACTCAGCTTCCAAATCAACTTCCATCGCCAAAGCATTGCCTAGTGTTAAGATAAATACATCTGCCAATTCTTCTGCAGCTTCTTCTTTCGGTTTTCCCTTCGTGATAGCCGCTGACAATTCACCGAGTTCTTCGATAACCAGTGCAAGGCGATAACCCATGTCATGTCCGTTGTTCTCTGGATTGGCAAAATCATGCTTGAGATGAAAGCGGGCAACTCGGCCCATCATAGTCAACCAAGAGCCATCAGGTACTTCTGAAATATCTACTTCGCCCCATTCATTGACATTTACTGGTCTCGTCATACACCGCCCACTCAAAAGGGGACGATAAACTACTGAGCATCAGCAACTGCCAGAATTGCTTGCCACACGCGTTCGCGCATGCTTGCTGCCAAATCCTCAACGCTGTGATGATCAACAGGAGCCAAACCATCCTTAGGATCCTTGCCTGCAGCCCAATTGCTTGAGAGGAGTAAGCCAATATGGGGTGGAGACATTTCTGACATACATCGAGCTTCACCACCGATGGTCATGTTTACACAAGTAGCACCCAATCGATGGTAGGCCTCCACATCAGCACGACTCTCAAACTGTGGACCACTGGCCTGACCCACCACTTGCTTGAAGGCGTTTGGTCCGGCTTCACTTTGACCACGCAATGCATCAGCAGCAATACTGGAGAGTTGACGATTGAACATCTCAGTTCTGTCCACATGTACTGCTGAATCATCATGGAAGGACCATACCGTACCTGAAATGTCCAACATGTCATCGGCCAGACCAACTACACCAGGAGGGAAATCTGCATCCATAGTCCCAACACACCAAACACTGACAACGACACTTGGAGTGAATGAAACCGCAGCGTGGACATTGGCTCGATGCTCAATACTGTGCGGTGGATTAACCGTTCCATCAGGATGGTGATGACGATAGATGAACAGAACCTCATGTCCACCTATATTGACCAAAGTACAGGGAACTTCACCCCAGGGTGTATCTGCGCGAAAGGTATCGACGCTAGCGCCATCGGTGGATGTTGCCAACTCGGTCATACCCGTCCCACACAAAACTGTGATACGGGCCATTGGGCCTCACCTACTCCATTAAACGGGCGATTAATTCGTCCTTCTTTCCAGAGACTGGCTTTCCGGCAGCCTTCAGCAGTTCCTTTAGTTCAGCGACCTTCATCGATGCGTAGTCAGGGGCATCGGAGCTGGTTGCTTCGTCTGCTTCAACCTCTTCCTCAACATTTTCTGTTTCGGCTGTGTCAGCCTCTTCATCAGCTGCTGCTTCTGCCGCAGCAAGAACATCAGGTGTTTCATCTTCTTCCTCTTCTTCCATTGCGGCAGCGAGTGCTGCCTTCTTGGCAGCAGCAACACGATCCTCTTCCTCACGGATTTGATCGAGTGTCGGGCCATCATCAACAATGACACCATCCTGGACCAACTGGCTTTTACGAATGATAATCGTCTTTACAGAAGCAACCTTTCGAACCGCCTTGTCAATCAATTGCTCAAGTTCACCCGAGAGCATCAATTTCTGCATCGACACCCAAGTATTTCGAGCCGCAGTCTGCAAAACTGTGTTGCGGCAGGCTTCTCGAATGCCTTGCTTTTGACTGGTCTTAACTCGCCCTTGAGTAACCATGAACGGCTTGATTCGTACGTAATATCCATCCTCTGTGATGGCATCAATAACATCGTCTATTTTTCCACGGTATCGTCGAACTTGACGGCGGACATGATCTTTCAAAACCTCGTGACCGGCAAATTCGGTTATCGCATCTTGACCGACGATTTCTGTAACGCGGAATTTTAGTTTCACATGCATTTTGCTAAAGTCGCCATCAACTTCTTGCTGTGTAATTTCATACATCCGACCAATTAGGAGTTCGTCTTCTTCACCAAGGGTTTCTCCGATGACCTTGAAATGCCAAGGTTGTCGTGGGGCTCGGATGGTATACCATCGCTTTGCCTTCCATTTATCTTTCTGCTTTCGAGCTGCTGCTCGCGATGCTGCTCCCTTGCTTGCCATTTTCTTCAACTCCCAATTGTCGCGGGGGCTACCCCACTAGCGGGCCGCCGACCTGCCCCGAGTATATGAACGCCATCCCCCGACCCCGTAGGGGTCATAGGCTGGGTATGTTACCGAAGTACTGTGTCCGTACACAATGTCACCTGGTCTACCACCTCCAGCGCTTTCGGCGCCCAGGAATTAATCGAACGAGCGCTTGAGTGGATGACTGGTGGTTACGCAGAAGTGTTTCATGAAAAAGTCAAATCCTATCATGGAGCAAAAATGACCCTGATTCATGCACGCATTATGAAGAAAAAGGCTGCCAAGATGAGTTTGGCACATTTAGGATCTGAATTCTTGCAAAAATTAGCTGATTCGGATGATTTGGAATCAAAAATTGATGACGATAAAGTATTGCATCTTAGATTGAGTTTAGATTCTTTAATATCAGGTTCTATAGAATTGTCATTGTGCCAAGAGGAGCAAGTAAAGGGGAGAATTAAGATTGAAGTATATCCTGGTCAGGAACCTGTAGAAAATGCCAGATCCATCCTCTCGAAGGCTGCAGAAATTGCTCGCGTCGAGGAGTTACCCTTTCAACTGGAAATTGAATAATTTAGGTGAACCTAATTACAAGCATTCATATTCTAAGTTACACCCCCAACAAACATGACACACGTTGTGACATCCGCATGCGTGAACCACAAGTACCAAGATTGTGTTGCGGTTTGCCCTGTAGAGGCTTTCAGAGAATTACCAACTTACCTTGTTATCGACCCAGATGAATGTATTGACTGCGGTGCGTGTATCTCCGAATGTCCCGTGGAAGCGATTTTTGCAGATACAGACGTTCCCGCTGATCAAGAAGAATGGATTGAGCGAAACGAGAAAGAGTGTGTTGATGCGGATGTCGCCGAAGGTGATTCGCCCATCTTGGCAGACGACTAAGTTCTGAACGAGGGTTCAAAAGCACTTGACCCGTCGTGAGATTGTTACTATGACGATTGATTTTAATCAGATGCGCAAGGGCACAGAATTGCTCAAGAGAGGTTTTGCAAAAATGCAAGAGGGGGGCGTCATCATGGACGTCGTCACTCCTGAACAGGCCCATGTTGCAGAAGACGCTGGAGCCACCAGTGTAATGGCACTCGAAAGAGTTCCTGCTGACATTCGTGCCGATGGTGGTGTCGCTCGAATGAGTCACCCTGATCTAATCAAGGGTATCATCGAGACAACCAGTATTCCGGTAATGGCCAAGGCACGTATCGGGCATGACGAGGAAGCCAGGGTACTCGAAGCCCTTGGAGTCGATATGGTCGATGAATCCGAAGTTCTCACTCCAGCAGATCCATTTTATCATATTGCAAAGAATGATTTCACAATACCTTTCGTTTGCGGTTGTACCAACTTAGGTGAAGCTGTTCGGCGCATCGTAGAGGGAGCCGCGATGATTCGTACAAAGGGCGAAGCTGGGACAGGAAATGTTGTGGCTGCGGTCCAACATGCCAGACTTGTAGACGCTGAAATTGAGCTTATTCAACGGACCACATCGCAAGAATTCGAAACAATTGCGTCTACGATTAGCGATGGTTTTCGCCGACTAGAAGCCGCTAGCGAACACATGCTAAACGTTGTGAACACGCCCTTCGGTAGCCTCAACGACGTTCATGCTACTGTTCTGGAAGTGCTAGGCGAAGTTCGAGAGATGGGGCGCCTCCCTGTCGTCACATTCAGTGCCGGAGGTATTGCGACCCCTGCAGATGCGGCCTTGTTAATGCGACATGGTATGGATGGAGTATTCGTTGGATCAGGGATTTTCAAGTCTGAAAATCCTGTCACTACAGCCGAGGCGATAGTGATGGCTACGCATCATTTTGATAATGCTGAAAAGATTGCTGAGGCCAGTGCAATGATGGCAGGTAAGCCAATGGAGGGACTCGAAATTGAAACCCTCGATGTTCGTATGGATCAGCGTGGATGGTAATTAATCCACGGGATTTTCGGCACCTTCTTCGCCCAATACCCATTGAAGGCTTTTGACTACGTTTTGAAGCGCCTTGTACTTACGAGCCGCCTCTTTCATCCCCTCTCTGTCACCTTTCTCACGACAGGATTCAAACCACTCCTGCCATTCAAAAACACGCTCCTCAGCAAGATCTAGCATTTCTTCGATTTCCTCCCAAGAGCGGTCGTAAGACCGGTGTGGGTTCGAAGATTGCGCCATGGCAACGGGTGGGTTTGGGTCTATTTGAGGATAGCCAACGAGAGGATTCTGTGAATCACTGCTCTCTCGGCTTTGAACGACCTCGATTGCCCCGTGCAGCCCCGCTCCCACGACGCATGTTTGCTTTACGAGATGAACGACCATCTACTCGAGCGTTTGCATTGGTACCCGTTTGGCTGCCTCCAAGGCTAATTGAAGAACCTGCGAGCAAAGCTTGTGTCAATGAACCAGCCAAATTTTCATCTTTGTCGGGGGTTTTGAGAGCCTTTCGAACAGATTCATTATGATCATCGATCCAAGACTGGGCTTCCAATCTCTCTTGTTTTAATTTATCACGAATTTCATTCACTTGTTCCAGCATGGCGACAACCTGGGTGTGAACTTCGTCGGCTTCTTTTCGACATTCAAGGAATGCTTCGTGTAGTCTATCACCTTCAGCCTTTTTGAAATCGCGTTCTTCAAATCGCGGCTCGATGGTTTTCCATAGCTCATCAGCTTCCTTGTTTAATTCAACGTAGGCCGCATGTTCGGCATCTGCCTCTGCCTTAAGTTCCTGGATACTGCCTTCGATATTGTCAAGATCAATTTTGATTCGCATCTCCTCAGCAACCAAGGGCTCAAGTTCCTTCTTTCGACGCGTATGTCTCTTGATTAATTTGAGCACATCGTTTTCCTTTTCCAATTTCATGCCTGTAGTTTCGAGCATGTTTTCGAGTTTGTCGATTTGCGATTGGAGTTCACTAAGTTCTAGTATCGGGGACTTTTTGCCCTTTTCAGAGCGAGAATTCTTGGCTTGACCAATCAGTTCCCGAACTTGCTGTTGGATTGCGTCTCGCTTGGCTTGGTGTGTCTTCGCCTTGTTGCGTATTTCCTTGTTTTTGGCTAACAAATCATTGATTTCCTCACGGAGTTTATTATACTCTTTTTGAATGGAATTACGTGAATCTGCATGGCGTTTCCCTGCATCGTTGTGTTGTTGACGAAGATCCCGTAGACGACGGAGTTTTGCCTCCATCGACTTGAGTTGGTCGCGGAGGTCGGCGTCGCTGCCGGTTGCCTCCTGTGATTCGGTCATGCTCCTCCGACTTGTATATCACATTTGAAGCGTACGCTGTGCGATTAGGAGAAATCACAGGGCTGCCATAGAGGCGACCCATGGAATGACGCGATACAATATGGCAAATATTCCGCCTAAAATCGCCGCTAATCCCGCCTGACGCCGGATTCTTTCTTGCAACTTGGGCCTTACTTGTACTGCCAAAACCTTGCCTCCTAGCATGTTTCCATCTGTATCCTCAAGCCGAACTGTGACTGTGGATTCACCATCGTGTTGTGGCAACAGCGTTTGCCAAATCATGGCACCATGATCCATCATTTTGGCCATCACATCATGTACATCATCTGTGGTATTCGAGCGTAGTGGTAGATTTGCACCCACTCCACTTAGTGCTTTACTAGATTCAAGCGCGAGTGTGAAACTGCTCTCATGTGGTTGAAAATCGGGCGTCTGAATTTTGACTGTGATAGTGCGCTTTTCATCTCCACTGTTGTGAAGGTAAGCAAACAAATGCCCAGAATCGCTGACTACATTTTGCATATCGACATCAAAGTGTAAAGTATCACTGCGAATCGACTCCAAATCATCGGACAAATCATGTTGTAAACGAGATAGGAGCCTGAAGAAAGGAGAACATTTAGAGCGAATGTGTCGGAAAAGGTTTGACCAAGTTTCCTCATCAAAGAAATCATTGTCAAATAATTCTGGTACCCTATCGACACGGAAATAGGTCTCCATCGACAATCGAACCTGCCGATTTGTCAACTCGCCTCTTGCCTCAAGGTAGCGCATATGTAAGAGATGCTCGATGGCAGAATGGATATCTTTTCCAGGTTGTAAACCATCGCGCAGAGACTGAATATGTGTGTCGAAACGCGCCCTTAGCACAGGATCCATCCAAGTTGTCAGAATTTCCGAGAAAACTCGGGTAGGGCAGGAGGGGTGGAGCGGAGGGTCGTAAGCATCCAAAAGGCCCCACTGCTCAACCGTATTGTGTTGTTTGCCACCTCGTAATAAATCCAGACCAATTGCTGCAAAAGTTCCACCTATCGCGAATCCGACCAAAACACCACCTTCTGGTGTCAATCCGCCCTCAAAGGTAGCAATCAGTTGAGCAAGTGCTGCGAAAGTGACAACTAACAGAATAAATGAAATTCGTGTGATGGCTACCTTAGTGACATCATTAATTGCCTCATACCCATGCAGACTCTCAAACGGACGTCCTCGGAGCCGCAACAGTTTTCCTTCTGAAAGGAACACATTTCTAGAAGTAATGTACAAAGATCGGACGACAAAAAGTGAGGCCATCCAAGCGAGGAGAATCACGGTTGCCAACAATCCAGAAACCATACTCAAAGTCGCATCTGAAAACCCCGACTCAACGCTAGAAACCCACCAATTTGGTGATTCTTCGGCGAACCTCCGACTGACTAATTGCAAGGCAAGGGCAAAAAATGGAAGTGTAAGTGAGAGATTGATCCCACTGGACAAAAATAAACGATCTAGGCGTAGAAGACTACGCTCACGCACCCTTAATTTCTGCATCCGTTGCTCGATACCTTCAATCTCAGAATAATCAGATCCTTCAGAATCGGGATTTTTGGTTGCGGCGATTGCTTGCTCAGTTGTCATTGCTTCTTGGGCAGGCACCAAGAGGTCGAGGGCATCCTCGGTAGAGATTTCCCCCGCCATGGTCATCCGTATTCGTGCGCGCATAAGGCCATTGCGCCATTCAATACTCAAAGCGTGCGGATTAGAATCTGGCTCGCCAAATTGGATGAGATTTTCACGGTTTGTTTATTGAAAACATAAGTCCCATTATCGATAGTTTCAATCTTGACTCCGATGTCAAGACCGAGCTTTAGCAATGTACGAATTTCTGCTCCTTCAACGACAAGCATCTCGACTAGACCTGCAGAATGGTCAGGCTGTGCATGGAGGGGAAGTAGCATCGAAGGTGCATGCGGCTCAATGACTCTCGAAATTGAAGGGATAATTTCACCTGAAGGTGTTTTTTCCGGATATCCAAGTAAACGGTCGATTGCTACTTCAAGATCATCGGTAAGCGCATGTTCAAGTCGACAAGCAGCCGATTGAATATCACCTTGGTAATCGATCATCTTGACTAAAAAAACCTCCATCAAACACTCCCTTCGCTTGATTCGGGCAGCTGCAGCAAGGCCTTCTTCGGTTAACGTCGCACCTCGATAGGGAATATGGTAAAGAATTCCTTTTCCAGCCAAGCGCTGAATCATTTCACTACTCGAGGCTTGGCTAACTCCCATTTCTTTTGCGATGCGGCTATTGCGAATCGGTTGTTGAGGTTCTTTAACATAGAATTCGTACAGCGTTTTGAGGTACATTTCCTCAAATTCTTTGATTGGTCCAGACATCTAATCAATCCTTTTTAGCTAAAAATTCACATTTGCACGCAGGGCAACGTGCTCGGACTGGTCTTCTATCGTATGGCACTTTTAATTTCTGTTCACAATCTGGACAGTGGATGATATCATCTGACGAAGACGAACTCTTTTCCTGCTCAATATCGACATCGATTTTTTCATCAATTTTCTCAACCTCTTCATCTTCAGATTGGACATCCACCTCTAACTCGACAGAGGCCTCAACCGGGAATGTTTGAGCACAGGCTGGACAACGGGCGGTTCCGGAATATGTCGAAGGAATTCGCAAACGTTGGTCACAAGAAGGACACGCAACCTCGACTTTCTCCTCCACTTTCTTGGACATAACTTTCTTTTCCGTGGCTGTTCTCTCACCACGTTCACGCCGTGACATCAATGGTACGCCGGCCCTTGCACGCATGACTGTTCGGGTCACCAAACCAATCAATAATCCCGCTAATGCCCCATAAACAATAGCAACCCAATCGACTGTGTATCCACTATCGCTCGATTCTTGTGACTGGGAAAGAAACGATGCTGTTCCCGTAATTTCAGCGTCTGATGTATACCAAATCAAACTTAGATCGACCGCTGTATCGGTCGGCCATGCATCCAAAGTGATCGTGTTTGTGTAAGAATCAACGGATTCAACCACGGGTGCTGTGCCAATCCACAATACCTCCCCCTCATGTTTGATGTCGATCAAAATTAATTCGCCCAGTAATGTCGCACCACCACCACTATTGTTCAGCGTAAATGAAACACTTGTTGGTTCCCCAGGCACTGGTGTTTCCGGACTGACAGAATCGATGGAAACAGAGAGTTGAGGGCTTGGCCTGATTAATGTCAATTGGTCTTCAGCCACGGATGAAGAGGACCAAGATATTGGCGTCAATTTGACCCATGCGTATGATGAAGATGTTGGGTGCCCCAAATTGTATGTTAGTGTTCGCTGTCCTGGAGACAAATAGATTTCAGCAGAGATTTGTATGTCGTCACCTGATGCACCAGAGGTCCCAACCTCAAGATCAACAAGGCGTGATTCACCGGATGACAACGCCGTAGTGAATACGACATCTAGGCCATTTTCAAGAGTCCATGAGTAAGAATCTATTTCGACGCCAAGTGATTGTGAGGGTTGAACGGTTAACGAAATTTCACCGAAACAATCCTCAGAAACCAAGCTATTCGTACTCACTATACGCCATTCAATAAGCCGATCTCCAGATGAACTTGAGGTGTATAGAGATGAAAGTTCCAAACTGCTGCCAACTTCCAACGTCCGTGTATCCAATTGTATCCAAGAGCCTTCCTGTTCCGAACCAGCGATGCTACTTTCTCTCACCTCTAGAGATGCAGTCCCTGCATAATCTCCACCATTGTGGACCAAGATTGCCAACGGAATGGAATCCCCGACATGGAATGGGCCACCTGTAACAGTAAGGCCATCACTGCCAGCACGCATGATATGTCCTGCTGCCATATCGTAGATGTGGGATTGAGTAGTGACAGCATCATCATGAACTCGCAATGGACTGTCTAAAACACAAACCAAGGTTGCAGGCCGAACAGTTAACGAGATATTTGTCTGTAAAACCTCATTCGGCTGAAGAGATAAAGATTGATTCAGCAACTCGACATCCTGTGGGAAATCACAATGAAGGTTTCCTTGCCAAGACGATTCCCCTGTGTTTTCCAATAGAACTGTCCAGTTCGCATTTTCGCCTAAATCTGAACCTGAGGCGTTGTTCTGTATGGAAAGTATCGGCCGAGATAATGGTGGAGGACCAATCTCAATCGACAACATGTCGGATTGAATCGTGCTGGAACCATTAACCAATTCAATCTCGAGGCTTGTCATTCCTTCATACAATGGGCCGAATGAGAAATTTACTGCATTAGATGACAGCCCCAACACAGTTGTTTGAATTGAATATTCAGGTACACCATCAATCATCAAGGATGCGTTTCCAATCCAATCTACATCTCCAGTGTTTTGAATTTCTGCAATAACCCAAGCATGATCACCATCACGAAGCGTCAAATTTTCACTTTGCTCTAGTGAATCCCCATTGACGGGATGAACATCCCATAGTGAACTAGATTCTATAGATAAGTTCACAGGGGATAATTTTTGGACGAAAACTGTGATTTGAGTGAAATTATTTTCAAACCCGACTCCTACATCCCCCCAGAGTTGCAAAGTTAGTGAATGAGTTCCAATCGGCACAGAAGAAATGTTGAACTGATGATTTTCAAAATCCCCTGCTAATAGGCTAATTGAACGGTTTTCCGATGCAAGAGGAGTGTTGTCCCCCGCTGTAAATGTCATCTCAAGAAACCCATCAGCTTCAGAATCGTGAGCATGAACATCTATCGATATATTCACGGTACCGATGCCAACTTCTTGATCGCCTTGTAATGAAAATGAGTCGCCTGTCAACAGAAGCCCACTACCTGAGGCCGATACAGGAGGTAGGTAGGCAAGTAAGAGTGTTGCGAAAAGGAGCCATACCCTTCGCCCATGACCTTTGGTCATGCTGGCTCTTGTGCAAGGGGGGTTCAAGACCCTTGCCTTATTTCCGCATCTGAATCGCTCAACCTTTATCCGGAACCCATTGTTCGGGGGTACGTTCTGTATGGATGTGAACACACTTCTGGCACTCGAGCCCGAGGAATTGGCGAAGAAAATTCTTGAACGACGGCAGTTTCTCAGTCAGGCTTTGCCAGAAATCGAGAGGAGAATGGTTACCGATGCTGATGAATTGGCACCTCAAGTGGAAAAACTACGATTGGCTCGAGATTCGTTGTCTAATAAGGTCGCTGAATTGAAAGAACGTCGAAATGAAGCCCAAGAAGAAGCCAGGGGATTGTTGCAAAAAAGTCGCCAGCTTCGAGAAGTGATTGAGAAATCAGGTGGAATGAAGAACTTAGACCCAAAATGGGCGAAATTAAAGTTGGAAGAGCAGCTTGAAGAAATCGAAGATCAAATCGAAAAAAAGGCACTATCGCTAAATGACGAGCGAAAATTACTGGCGAAAAGGAAAGAATTGTTGCGAAAGAACGAGGATTGGTTAGGCCAACGGAAAAAGAATAACCCGGAAATCGCAGAATATGTCGAAGCGAGCAAGAAAATGAGCAAATTATTCACGCTCGCCAACAAACTTCATCAAGAAATGCTGACATATGTTGAAAAAAATGAGCCGATTCATGCGGAGTTTACCGAAAAACGGGGTGATTTGAGAAATTCAATGCGGCAAGTAGAGCGGTCTCGTTCACTGATCAAGCAATCTGAATCAGCCATTGATTTTTGGCAAAATACACTGGATAATGGATTCGACAAACTCCTTGATTCCGCAAAAAAAGTCGAGCAAGGTGGACCTTCGAGTATTCGCAGACATAGTGCCGATTTACCCATCGCGTCTAAAGATGCAAATGGAGGTGAAGAAGAATGACCTCCAAGAAAGGTTCGAGACGTAAATCCCCTCCAAAAGATGGGTTGTTTGATGATTTAATGGATTTTTCAGAAAATGAGATTTCTGAGAAAATTAATACTGTTAAGGCAGGAATTGATGCCGGAGAAAAGGAATTACAAAGCATCCAGCAAGAACGTGAAAGTGAAATTGCATTGGTTCAATCTCTGCGTTCCATTCAGGATTCAACTCGAGGGAATAGCAAAGAAAGAACTGCATTGCTAAATGAATTCAGGAAAATCAGAGAAAACGCTCAGAAGACTAAGGCGGATAGGGATGGAATCAATCAAAATGTACCCCCTCCGCTTGAAATAATTGAACAGCGGTTGTCGGAAACACATCGACGCCTAGCGACAATGCCCAATGATTTGTCGAAGATGCCTAATCGAGATCATGAAGTCAAATTGTTTTCTTTCTTCTTTGAACTCCAGGCAATGTATCATCAGAAAATTAGAGGTAACCAATTGCATCAACAGTACATTGAGTTACTGCGTGATCAAGATGAGAAACTAAAGCAACTAGACAAATTGAGAGATGAACGAAAGGTCATCGCCGAGGAGGCGCGTGAAGAAGTTCCTGGTCAGAAGGTCAATCCAAAGGAAATTCGCAAGCTCAATGATCGAATTGCTGAGATGCTCAATTCAATTAAAACGCAGCGAACTGAACTAAAGAAAATGCGCAGAGAGCGGGGCCGATTGGAAGCATTTGCACGGATGCAAAAGAAATCTAGTGGCCGCTCAAAGAGAACCATCGGAATCAGGATTGAGGATGTCAAATCTCGCGCTAGTAGTGGTGAAAGTTTATCGATGGAAGATTTGGGGGCATTGCTGAGCAGTGGTGGATTGCAGGCACTTAATCAATCAGCAAAAGATCCGGCAAAGAAAAAAACTGAATCCGTCAAAAAGCCGAAACCACGTAAGGTCGGTGCCGCGAGAGGTAGACGTCGGACGCTGAATTCAGATGAACGGGAACGAAGACAGCGGTGAGGTTTTGGCACGCCTACAATGGATCAAATCACCGCCGATGAAGTTATGGAATCAATCACGTCTTGAAGATGTTCGGCGGTTAATTTTCAACACCACTGGCGAAAAATTTTCAGAGAAACGCTTGCGCATGTTGCCTTTGGATGAACGCTTCGGAATGTGGGCACTCTGTCAAGGTGACAAAGACCATGGAATCTTATGGGCGATGAAACTTGATAGCGATACGGCTAGGGTTTTAGCATTCTCTGTTTCTAATCATTTGCAAGGGCAAGGTTTCGGTGCTCGAGGTTGGTCCTCTTTTGCAGAAGCAGCAAGGGCTCAAGGAATCAATCATGTTCAACTTGAGGTGCGTCAGGATAACAAATCTGCAATTCAATTGTACCATAGACGTGGTCTTCGACCAAGAGGATTTTTGACAGGATTTTATCGTGGCCATGATGGGTGGTTGATGTCCGGCCCACTACGAATTCAACCATCGTCACAATGATGCCCTGCCTTCGACACGCCGATTCATGCGAGACCGTTTGATGCTGGATGTACTTGAGTGCGAAGGCATTGAGTGGATTGCATTGATTGGCCCTGATGCCTTGCCGATATCCTGTGCACCAGAGAACCCTGATGCCGAAGCCATCGCTGCCATTTGGTTCGGGTTGGATCAATTATCAAATGAGATGCCTGCAAAAATGATGATTAGAACCACTGATGCGATTTTACTTTCAAACCGTGTTGATGAAAATCGTATACTATTGGTTGTCGCATCACATGCTGCGAATGTAGGTTTGGCACGAACGGTACTAAAGGATGCAGCCAGTCGCATGCTAGATTTACGTTAGTCAAACAATGGACCTAGCAAACAAACACCTGCACCAGTGACTTCCATAGCCTGCTTTTCCATCGAGTGACGAACGTGTCTCATTTTCTCAATTTGCAAAGTTCTGACGATTTGACCATTGCGCCTGTCAAGGCCTAGATTAAGGATGCAATCGGCCAGGAACCCTTCGTTTCCTTCCAATTCAGCGTGCTCGCCTGCCTGCCGTTCCGTTATCACGAACGTATGCAGATTTTGGCTCCTACAGAATTCGAAAAATTTGAACATCCTCTTACGCATTTCTTCGTCTACACTTGTCAAGCTGTAAATGGCACCTAATGAATCTAGAACGAATACTGAGAATGCATCTCCTCTCTCTCGCTTAAAGTGTTCAATCATTTTCTGGGTGAATTTGAGGTAATCCATCGCCTCGTTTTCATTTCGCAGTTCTGTAAAATCGGTAATTTGCAGATTTTGTGGTAACGAGAGTCCGAGCGAATGAGAGGCTCGCAGTAAACTGTTTGTAGTTTCCTCAACAGTGCAGTATAGCCCAAATCCACCTGATTGACGAAGGTGATTAGAGGCTAGGGACAAACAGAATGATGACTTCATGGCTCCCGGCGGTCCTGTGACCAGTGTGAGGTAAGGTGCGTTGATATCTGTGGCCAAAACTCGGTCCATCCCTGGCATTCCGTCTATGAACATGTGAATCAAATCATGCGCTTAGCGGGCGGGGTTTAATCGTTCTCTTAGATTCGGTTCAGCAAAAGAAAACCGCCCCCATAGGGGGCGATGAAGAAGAGTAGCGATTATATGGCACCGCCAGTTGGGAGGGCTACCGATGTTCTAGCATGTTTAGAACGACGAGGTGACCTTGATGGAACAGATTCTTACGACGCTTGAAGATCTTCGCAAAATCGTCGATAAAAAAGCAACCACTAACCGTGAAAATAGAGACGGTTTGAACGAGAAAATGCGTGGATTCATCGGCACCCGAAATACCTACAATAGCCAAGTGCGTGAGTTAATTTCTGAAGTACAGCGACATAAAGTAATTCGTGATGAGGCAAACGCTGCCGTGCGAACTGCAAAGACCGAACGTGCTGAGAAGAATCAATTGGTACGCGATGCCAAACAAGCCATCAGAGAAATGTCATCTGAATCACAACAGGAGCAGGGCAGAGGTGGCCGTAGAGATCGAAGACAGAAGGAAGATACTCCGGCATCTCTGCGAAGGCAAATCCAAACTCTTGAGAACGAATTTGAGATGGGTAAACACGTTGGTTCAAACGAAGACAAAGCCATGGATCGATTGAAGCGAATGAAGCGAAAATTGCGAGACATGGCGGAAAAGGAAGATTCCAATGTCGAACTTAAGGGCGCTCGAGAAACACTTCAAGTTGCAATTGATGCACAGGAAGCCGCTCACCAAGAAGTTACCATGGCGGCTGATAGTGCCCAAGAGGCACACGATTTGATGCTCAAATTAAGTGAAGAAGTCGACCGGCTACGTGAGCAGGCTGATGCAAGTCAGGCCGAAGTTCGTCGTTCTAAGAGAGATGCCGACCAGGCTCACCAAAGTTACATTGTGAGTTTGCGCTGTCTACACTCCATTCTTGATATCGTCAGAGCCCACAACAACCGTGGCAGATCTACTGGAGTTGAACAGGGCACTGGTGCGCCGGCACGAGTTGAGGTGCAAGACCTCATGTCTAAGCTAATGTCAGGTGAGACTCTGTCCACTGAGGAACTTATGGCGTTGCAACGTGGTGGTTAGACGAATGATTGGCTCAGGCGATATTCGTTCCATCATAGAGGAATATGATCAACTCAAATTGCGAATTGGTATGACTGCAAGTCATAGTGCACTGGACATCTGTGATGGTGCTATTGAGGAAGGCTTTCCGACTGTCGCATATTGCCAAAAGGGTCGAGAAAAAACCTATTCAGAGTACTACAAAACACGCCGGAACTCATCAGGGCGAGTCACTAGAGGTATGGTTGACAAGGCCATTGTCCTCGAATCATTCAATGACGTTATGGCACCCGATTTCCAGCAACAGATGCGGGATCGGAATGTCATCTACATTCCTAACCGTTCATTCACTTCTTACAGCCCAATCACTAGTATCGAGAATGATTTCCGTGTACCTCTGTTTGGAAGCCGCAATATGTTGCGAATGGAAGAACGGACCGAAGAGCAGGATTACTATTGGATATTGGAACAAGCAGGACTACCATACCCTGAGGCAATAGATGACCCTGAAGATATTGATTGTCTCGTCATTGTAAAATTGCACCACGCACAAAAAAAGTTGGAGCGGGGTTTCTTTACTTGCTCCTCATATGAAGAATATACTCAGAAAGCAACCTCATTGCTAAAAGAGGGTGTAATTGACCAAGCAAGTTTGGATGGGGCTCGGATCGAGCGCTACGTCATCGGTCCTGTGTTTAATCTGAATTTCTTCTATAGCCCTTTAGAAGAAGAAATGCCTAAACTCGAATTACTCGGGGTAGATTGGAGATTTGAGTCCTCATTGGATGGGCATGTTCGCCTTCCTGCACCACAGCAGATGACCATGCCTGCACATCAACAAATCCCAGAGATGACTGTCGTCGGCCATAACACTGCAACTATTCGAGAGAGTCTTCTAGAAAAGGCGTTTGAATTGGGTGAGAAATTCATCACTGCAAGTAAAGAACATTACGACCCTGGCATCATTGGACCATTCTGTCTGCAGACCTGCATTGACAAAGATATGGATTACTACATTTATGACGTTGCTCCGAGATTGGGTGGTGGAACCAACGTTCACGTCAACGTTGGTCACCCCTATGGAAATGCAACTTGGAGAAAGCCGATGAGCAGTGGTCGTCGAATTGCAATGGAAATCCGAAAGGCGGTCGAGCAAGATCGCTTGGATGAAGTAATCACGTGATTTACATCGGGATTAATTGGCCGTTCAACCCATGGATGAGCGCCAGACCACGTTCAGGAATACGAATTTGCCAAGCAGGTAATAGAGCCAATCTAGGCGTCATTTCTGCACTCGAAGGATCCAATTTCCACCAATGCAATACACTACCTTGAACCTGATTTTCTCCGCTAGATTCGGTCACGACATAATGACGACGCTCTTCGCACATTTTGGCTAGATGAGGAGCAACTTGGGATTGTTCAGGCCAGACATTGGGTTCCAACTGGTCCAGGTTTGGGATGAAGTCCAATTTTTCTTCAACATCGAACTCTAGAATATCTCCCAAAAATGGATCTTCAATTAATTCCCACCAGCCTCGTTCAGCGGCGTCTTCTGGTCCACGAAGAATACCCGTTATGGTCCAGATTCTTGCGCTCAACAGAACGGGGCGATGTTCCGCATGCGCCAGTGCCATTTTATCAAGTACAGGTTCAAGTTCGATTTTTGGACGTAGCGCAGTCGGACCTAAATCGGATTGTTCGGGTTTCGGGTTATGAATAATCTCATGTTCCTCAACAGGGAGGCGAGTTGATGCTACGGTGGCGTTGAGGTCGCCATTGAGTACTGCATTTCCAAGCCATTGTGAGAAGCGATCAGGACTCCAAACATCGTAGTCAACGTTTGCACGTGTGGGACGTTGATCTAATCGGAGAGGACGTTCAGAGAGTAGCCAATGTTTTCCCGATGGGGCATCAACTAACCATCGCTCGATTTCCAAGTTGTCTAAAGGTGCCCAGCCATCATGTACGTGCCAAACATGAGTATTTGCCGCCAGTGTTGGGCTACTCTGTGTAGCCGGTGGCCTAGAGAGAATACCGAGTAAGTTGATTCCAGGACAAGGAACATGAGGTGGAGCCGGTTCTAACAATGCGCCGAGTTGCTTGAGCAAATCGCGAATCAGTGACTCCATGGTCGCCTACGGCGACCGGAACGCCCTTGAACACTCCGTCATTTCAAAATGAGCGGAGCCGGTTTTGAAAGTTCAATCTAGATTCGGTGACAAGTTTAGCAATTCACTTACGCCCTCACCACGTACACAGATGGTGCTGACGGGGAAAGGCTTAGCACACGCTGATCCCAACTCACGGTTAACCAAATCAGTTCGATACATGGGTACATCAGGATGACGTGCTCGTAAATCATCGATGTAGTCTTGTGGGCAGTTTGCGGCAAAAATCAGTAACTTTGCTTGGCCATTGGCGCAGGCATCAGATGCTTGATTCTGTCCAAAGGTCAAATCACCGGTTTTGATTGCAGTTTTCAGTTGTCGACTTAGGTCCATTTTTCTTCCTCCATTCTCCACTATTGCTTCTCATGGTTGAGCTTACTCGTGTTCAGGGATGTAAAACAACTCGACGCTTCCTGTTCCAAGAGCAATTGGTTGTCCGACGATAATATTCTCAGCGACACCGGTTAGGTTGTCACGCTCGCCAATGATTCCAGCCTGTAGCAAGTGATTGACGGTTACTTCGAATGCTGCACGTGCGAGAATACTGTGCTTGGTACCAGACACACCGTGTCGGCCAATGGCACGAACTTCACCTTCACTGGTCATCACGTCGGCCACCAAAAGCAGATGTCGAGAATCGACATCAAGACGTGCACCTTCAAGGGTTAGAATCATCTCGTTGATGATGGCCTGTCGAGCTGCTTCAATACCCAAGTAATCGTGGATTTCCATGATATTATTGGTGTAGGTTCGACTTCGATCTACACCAGCGAAATCAGAGACCTTGGATAGATTGGATCCAATGGTTGAGATGTAGAATTTTCCATCCATATCCTTCTGAACGTTTGCACGATCAATGTCCTTGACACCTTTGAGCCTGAGTGTCTTGATTTTCTCTTCAAGTTGCAATAATTCTGTATAGGTTGGTGGATTGGAATCAATGTCTTTCAAATCATCCTCCTTTGCAACACCTGGAACAATCTTGAGGACTTTGGGCTTAGCATCGGAACCATCCTCAACTGCGATGAATAATCGAAGTGCTCGAGACAATTTATCACGGACCTCAGCACCAGTCATATTCTTCAGTTTCAGATGTGAATTGTTTAGCTTTAGCATGATATACCTCTGTGCAACTTCAACATCAATATCTGCAATATCTTGAGTGGTTGTGGTTTCAAGAGATGCAGCGAGCTTTTGTACAGCCACTTCGTTATCAGCAAGAGGTTTCCCTTTGGAATCGAACTCCTCAACATAGATGTTCATGGTGGGCGTATCTGGGACCTTACGAGCATCAACGATTTCGATGATTCTTGGCAAACCCTGAGTCACGTTGACTGTTGCCACACCCGCATAGTGGAATGTTCGCATGGTCATTTGAGTTCCTGGCTCACCAATTGATTGAGCCGTGACAATTCCCACTGCTTCAAACGGATCCACACTTGCACGGGATATTTGATCCCCAGCAGAAGAGACGATTTTCTTAGCTTGGGTCGGTGTCAACTTGGCCTGGCCACGAGAGCGTACACCCTCTGCAAGATTTTCCATCAATCGGTCTGTCAAATTGATGCCTTCTTTCTCGGCTGCTTTTTGTAGGGCTTGGAAAATTGGATCCTCGTCATTGATATCTCGTCGAATATGTGCAATTTTGGCATCGACATCGTATGCTTGCAACGCAAGATCTCGCTGCGCTCCACGACGAATCGCCTTGCGACGACGGACCACTGTGGTGGTTGCTGAACCTGAATCGCCACCACCGGCCTTGCCAAATTGTGCCAAGGTATTGTGGATGGCAGTTGCTTCATCGGAGGCAAGACCGCAAATTTGTGCAATCTCACCGGGTGTCAGAATTTTGACATCATCCCATTTGCGATCATCTGCTAGTTTGTGCGAGAACTCTTCTTGGACACCCATGTCCATGAGTTTCTTCTTCGTTGCCGACTTTACTACCATCAGTTACCACCTCCTAGTACATCATCTAGAATTTGCTCGACGTTCACCGGCTTACCCTTCAATGAGCGACAAGGATCAATTCCGTCTTCACCAAATTGGAATTGAATAATCCGATTCGCAGTGTTTCGAACTGATTGCTGACCATCATTCCATACCTTCAGATCATCCATGGCGTTAATCAATCGACGTTGCATGTATCCCGACTTGCTTGTTCGAACAGCAGTATCGACCAAAGATTCACGACCCGATACTGAGAGCATAAAGAACTCCGTAGGCTCCAAGCCTCGCTTGAATGAAGATGCAACGAATCCCTTCTCCTTAGCGCCTTTAACGCCACGCTGGAAGTGAGCCAAAACACGATCATTGTAACCACGCTCTAGCCGCTTACCACGGACCTTAGGCTGGCCGATTGAACCAGCCATCATGGCAAGGTTATCCATCGAACCACGAGCACCTGACACTGCCATCATTACAGCAGGGTTATCGTCTGCAAGATGTTCCTTGGCGATGTTTCCTGTCTCAGCTTTACACTGATCGAGAATTTGTAGAATGTTTTCTTCAAGCGTTTCCAAAGGAGTTCGACCTGGACGAGTCTCGTACTTACGACCATCTGAACCAAACTTCTCCAGTTCAGCATCGACAGCTTGACTAGCTTCAGAATTTCGAAGTGCAATCAATTCACGGGCCTCTGCAGGCAAATCTTCGTCATCAATACCTGTGGTGAAGCCCATTGCTGTGCAAATTCCAATGGTCAACTTTGTCATATCATTAAGGAATTTTGCACCGATAGCGGTACCATGTGTTTGAACTACTGCGTCAAGTAGCCGGCCATCTTCAGCACCGATAGCACGCTTGTCAAGTGTCCCACTAAGGACACGTCCACCCTCAATTGATACCTCGTCTTGGCTTCGACTGGTATATCGCAAACTGAATCCTTCAGGGATAATCAAACTAAACAAATCACGTCCATAATATCCAGATACTCCGTCGACGATGCTCTCTTCAGGTAATTCGCCTGACCATCCAATCTGACCCATTACATCAAGCGCAATAGGCTTAGAAACGAATGGATTGTTGTTGCTCAGAAGATATGCGCCCGAGATATGGTCGTGAATTCCTCCGATTACTGAACCACCATAGCGTGGAGTAATGATGTGTTCTTGGACACGCATCAAAATCTTCGCTTCAGCACGTGCTTCTTCAGACTGTATTACGTGAAGGTTCATTTCGTCACCATCGAAGTCAGCGTTGTAGGGTGTACATACGGCCAAGTTGAACCTGAATGTCTTACCTTCCATCACACGAACTTCGTGAACCATCATCGACATTCGGTGTAGTGAAGGTTGTCGATTGAAAATTGCGACGTCACCATCGATAAGGTGGCGTTCGACAATCATGCCAGGGCGAGGGTTGCCTTCCAAATCCACTGTCGATAGGCGATCTTCTACCTTAGTCCGTGTTTCTTCATCAATCATTGGACTGCCACAGTGTGGGCAAATACACTCTAGTTCAGCAGGGAATGGCACCCCAGGATTTTCTCGCTCGAAAACCCACCTTGCATGAATGATCCCTCTTGGATCTCCTGCAGGCAAGGGTTTGCCGTTGGAATCCTCGCCACGAAGGTTGCAAAGTGTAGCTTCGAGGTTAGGGACCCACTTGCTCTGAGTTTCTCCATCAACACGCGTAATTTCTTCTTCAATTTCCAATCCTGGAAGGAAGTTCGGTGCTGGCAAGACCTCATTCAAGTCAGGGCGTAGGCCAGGATAAGGTTCCCCACGCTCAACATCTCCAGAGTGACACTCTGGGTTGTGGCATCGGAATCCGGCATTCATAAACTTGGTTCGATCTGTGATTCGAATCCGATGTCCAGTCCCACGAATGATGTAGTTGACACCAGGGTGAATATCAGGGCCACGCAAAATCATCTGACGTAATTGTTCACGGTTTCGCCCAGTCGCACGAATGGGTACAGTCAATTCCTTTGCGGATTGAACAGGTACACCTACAGCATTGATACCTAGATTTGGATCAGGACTAATCACTGTTCGCGCACAAAAGTTGACACGCTTACCAGATAGGTTACTTCGGAATCGACCTTCCTTACCTTTGAGACGCTGAGTCAATGTCTTTAGTGGCCGACCCGAGCGGTGACGAGCAGGAGGAATTCCTGCGGTTTGGTTATCGAAGTAAGTGGTAATGTGGTATTGGAGAAGTTCCCACAGATCCTCAACAATCAACTGAGGTGCACCCGCATCACGGTTTTCTCGCAGTCGCTGATTGATTCTCAAAACATCGACAAGTTTGTGAGTTAAATCGTCCTCACTTCGATCACCACTATCCAATGTGATGGATGGGCGAACAGTGATTGGAGGAACTGGAAGCACACGCATAATCGTCCATTCGGGTCGACTTGCTTGGTGATCCATGCCAATGAAAATCAAATCTTCATCTGGAATTCGTTCCAACCATTCTCGGATATCACGAGCATTCAACTTGTGCTCTCCTTTGTCCATCTTCTTCTCTTTGAAAGTCGTTGGCTTATCAAGAACAATCTTACCTTGTTCGGCACCACAGTGCATACAAACTGCACGCTTAGCACCAGAACAAATCTTGGTGATTTCTTTGATGATTTTCTTGAATTCGGTCGAACCCACACCATGCTTCTGGATGACATCGTACACGCGGGTGCGATAGTAATCCTGTTCAGACTTCTCTGGATCAATAGGGTGGGTGCCTTCTCGCTCATGCAGAAGAACGCGACTGCAGGTATTGCAGGTCGACTTTAGGGCCGTCTTCAGAAGTGCCGTGAAACCAATGTGAATCACGGGCAGTTCTAATTGAATGTGCCCAAAGTGACTAGGGCATTGATCATGCTTGTTACCACATGTCTCACAACGCACACCTGGCTCAATAACACCCATGCGGGAGTCCATCAAACCTTGGCGATATGCGTGGCCATCATCCTTGTACGTGTCAGCGGTCTTCACTTCGACCGCAGACATCTTTCGGATTTCATTCGGATCCATCAAACTGAATTTGATGGAAGCGATTCGCTTAGGGATTGTTGCTACGTCTCGACTCATTTTCGGTCCTCCAGTTCAAGTCTCATGGCCACTCCAAGTGATTTCATCTCATCAAGGAGCAGCTTGAAAGCATAGGATGTGGATACGGGGAATACCTCGGCCTTGTCACCATGTACGGGACTGACATAACATCGTTTACGCCAATCCCAATAAGCGATATGGCCACTTTCGGCACAGACAAATAATTCCCAGCCATCTGATTCATCGAGAAGGCGATCCTTGATGACCATCGATGCACCATGTGCAATTAGACAGTCACGCTCCATTTCACCAAATCGTAGACCACCCTGTCTTGCACGACCTTCTGTCGGTTGACGTGTTAGAATCTGTACACGACCACGACTTCGGGCGTGAATCTTACCACTGACCATGTGATGCAATTTTTGGTAGTAAATTACACCGACGAAAATCTGAGCAGGGAACTCTTCACCTGTTTCACCGTTGACCATTGATTCTCGACCAGTGTGAGCGAATCCATGGCGGAGAAGACCTTCACGTAGGCTATCTTCCTTCTCACCACTGAAAGCAGTCCCATCAATCAGACGACCTTCCATCGCACCGACCTTGCCACCAATCATCTCGAGAATATGTGCAACAGTCATTCGGGATGGAATCGCGTGTGGGTTAATGAGTAGGTCTGGAATCACTCCATCAACGGTAAATGGCATGTCTTCGGGGTCGACCAAACGGCCGATGACACCCTTTTGCCCGTGACGACTCGCGAACTTGTCTCCCAATTCTGGGATCCGATTTGTTCGCAAAGTGATTCTAACTAACCGGCCCGAGTCGAGTGATTCTGTAACGAATACGTTATCGACGAAACCACCTTCACCGTGTCGAACATTCATACTCGATTCACGGCGTTCTTGGGCTTGTAGGAACGCCCCATGTGATTCTTCCAAGAACCGAGGAGGACTGGTTTTTCCAACCAAGACTTGTGGGACGCGGTCACGGTCTTCTGGCTTACTGCTAATCTCAGTCTCAGGTGTGGGCAAACCATCATTCTCAAGATGTGCGTATGCTTCTGGTGATTTCAGACCCTTGACCTCATCAAGACCGGAACCTGGAATTTCAATTTCATCGACTTGACCACCTGGGAATCGCTTCCTCTCAGCATTATAGGTGCGAATGAAGGTTGAACGACCCAATGCTCTCTCAATACTTCCACGATTCATGATGACTGCATCCTGCATATTGTATCCGTGGTGGCTTAAGATAGCCACAACGAAGTTCTGACCCGCAGGTCGACGTATAAAGTTGGTAGCATCCATAGCCCGAGTACCCGTCATTGAGTTTTGCGTGTAATGCAAAATGTGTTGACGTGTATCAGGTCGAAGACGACCATTGGCAGAAGGTAGTCCCAACGATTGCTTGACCATAGCGGTACCACCTGTAACACGCGGAGTCGAATTGTGCTCAGGGTAAGGTACCAAAGAAGCACAGACACCGAGAATCAATTGAGGATCGATTTCTACGTGCGTGTAAATTAGAACATCTCCACTCTTCTTTTCCTTGCGTCGTAATTTATCCAAGTCTTCTTGATAGTAATTCAACGGGATGCTGAATTTCTCATTTACAACTTTTCCATTCGGCATGATGACCTCTGCGCTGAGTTTAGCCTTTGAAATGCCTTCCTCACCCATGTTTAGCCACTGGACCTTAGCCGGGTTGATGGGGCGACCATGCTTTGGACTTGAGTGTGGT
>MDSW01190283.1_pt1 | contig 39949 bp, 34 predicted proteins | sample 811171 | NCBI WGS metagenome assembly MDSW01 (sample SAMN05326641, study PRJNA326480) | marine metagenome | isolation source: seawater | place: Atlantic Ocean: North West | collected 2012 | reverse complement strand
TATCAATATTTTGCTTCATTACTTCATAGCACTAAATTCAAAATTGAATTTAGATTAGAAAGAGGAGATATTTTTTGTTTTAATAATAGAAGAGTATTGCATGGCAGGACGGAATTTGATCCTAATTCTGGCAATAGGCATTTACAGGGTTATTATGTTGAAAGAGATGAAGTTATAGCAAGATTAAATTATTTTAAAAGTGTAAGTGTTTAATTAATCCCATCCACAGATTGTTTTAACTTCTAAATACTCCTCTAAACCCCAATTACCTCCCTCTCTACCGTTACCAGACTGCCTATAACCTCCAAATGGTGTTCCAGGATCTGCACTATGACCATTTATGTAAACACCTCCGGATCTAAATTTTTTTGCCACTCTTTTTGCCTTAACTTTATTTTGGGTTTGAACATAATTGCCTAATCCATAAGATGTTTCATTCACAATTGAAATAGCTTCATCTTCAGTCTCAAATGGAATAATTGATAAAACTGGGCCAAAAATTTCTTCTTTAGCAATTCGCATATCATTGGACACATCTGTAAAAATTGTTGGTTTTAAAAAATAACCTTTATTCAATCCCTCTGGACGTTCAGCGCCTCCTGCTAAAAGGGTAGCGCCTTCTTTTATTCCACTTCTTATCAAATCAATAATTTTATCATATTGTGTTTGAGAAATTACTGGTCCAATATGATCTCCTTTTTTTAAAGCTATATCAACTTTAATTTTATTAGCCTCATCCGCAGCTTCTTCAATGGCTCTTTTGTAAATTGATTTTTCAACAAGCATTCTTGTAGGAGCATCACATGACTGACCTGAATTACTCATTATATTTCTAACACCTTCTCTTACAGCATCAGGATGCGAGTCACTAAATACAATATTTCCTCCCTTACCACCTAACTCTAGACAAACTCGTTTAATTGTTTCTGCTGCGTTTTTAGAAATAAGTTTTCCTGCTCGAGTAGATCCAGTAAAAGAAATCATATCAATCTCAGGATGGCTTGATAAATCAGTCCCAACTCCATCACCATCACCATTAATTAAATTAAATACTCCTGGAGGGAATCCCGCTTCATCAATTATTTCTGCAAAAATCATACCCGACATAGGTGCTATTTCAGAAGGTTTTAAAATCATAGTACATCCTGTTGCTAATGCAGGAATAACTTTCAAAGTGATTTGATTAATAGGCCAATTCCAAGGAGTTATTAACCCACATACACCTATGGGTTCATATATAATATAATTGTTTGAATTGTTTTCAAATTTTTTTTCAAATTCAAATATTTTTAACCTTTTTATGAAATCATTAATATGATCAAAACCTGAAGTGGTTTGAGCTGATGACGACCAATCTAAAGGAGCTCCCATTTCTTTTGACATAGTCTCAGTTATTTCATTCCATCTTAATTTATATATTTTTAATAATTTTTCTAATAAATTTATTTTTACTTTTTTACTAGTTTGGCTCCATTTTAAGAAAGCATCTCTGGCCGCTTTAACTGCTATATCCACATCTTTTTTGCTACCTAGTGAAATAAACGCATATTGTTCTTCAGTTGATGGATCTATAACTCCAAAATCATTACTTTTATTTGGATTAATCCATTTTCCATTTATATAAAATTTGCGTTTATCAATCATATTAGTTATTTAATATAACATTATTATTTTATTCATTTAATTTTTATTTAATTATAATAAAAGATTATACAATAAGAGGCTAAATTGACACTTGAAAATATTAAACTTGATGTAGATTATGTAAGAACACAATTTCCAGCTTTTCAAGACCCTTTATCAAAAGATTGGTCTTTCTTTGAAAATGCAGGAGGAAGTTATGTCCCTCAAGATGTAATCGAAAAACTTACAAATTTCATGACTTCTACAAAAGTTCAACCTTATGCTGAATATCCTATGTCAAAAATTGCAGGTGAAAATATGGATAAAGCAACAAAACTTTTTTCAAATATGATTAATGCAAATGAAAATGAAATACTTATTGGAGGATCTACTTCAATAAATCTATACGTACTTTCAAATGCACTAAAAAAATTTATAGAGCCAGGAGATGAAGTAATTGTTACTAATCAAGATCATGAAGCAAATATAAGTCCATGGAGAAAATTAAAAGATATTGGGGCTAAAATTATAGAATGGAAATTTAATTTAAAAAATCATGAATTAGAATTAGAAGATTTGAAAAAAATTATTAGCAAAAAAACAAAAATAATAGCTGTAACTCATTGCTCCAATATAGTAGGTTCAGTTAATAACTTAAAAGCAATCTCAGATTTAGCCCATGATTGTGGCGCTATAATAATTGGAGATGGAGTATCTTATGCTCCACATGGTTTTCCCAATGTTAAAGAGTTGGATGTAGATTTTTACACCTTTAGTCTCTACAAAACATATGGCCCTCATCTTGCTCTACTATATGGAAAAGAAGAAATTTTACAAAAATTACCAAACCAAAACCATGAATTTTTAAATGGTAAATACCCCTATACTATTAATCCTGGTGGTCCAAATCATGAAGAGTTAGTATCTCTAATTGGAATATATGATTATTTTATGAAATTATATGATTATCATTTCAATGATAAAAACTTAAACATTAGAGAAAAAATAGAAAAAATAAATAAATTAATTTCTTTACACGAAAAAGAGATAGCTAATCCTATTTTAGAATATATTGATAATAGAGATGACTTAGTCCTTATAGGTAAAAATAGAATTAATAATAAAGATAGGGCTCCAACAATTTCATTTTATTCAAAACAAATTTCATCTGAAAAAATAAGTAAAAAACTTGTTGAGCAGAAAATAGCTACTAGAAATGATAATTTTTATGCATGGAGATGTCTAAGCGCACTTGGTATAAATCATAATGATGGTGTAGTTAGATTAAGTTTAACTCATTACAACTCAAATGAAGATGTCGAAAAACTTTTAGATGCATTAAAAAAAGTATAATTATTTTCTAAAAATATTTTTTAAATCAAATAATTTTCCATTCTTAATAATCTTCGAAGAAAATTTTGAGTAACCTATTTTTAAAAATTTATCATGTTTTACTGCAATTATAATTCCATGATATTTTTTATTTATTAATTTATTTTGAATATTGATTTTATAAATTTTTTTTACTTCAGTAGAAATTGCTAAGGGATCAAATACATCAATATTATGTCCTTTTTTAATTAAATTTTTATATAAATCAAAAACTTTACTATTCCTTATATCTGAGCAATTTTCTTTAAATGTTATTCCACATAACAATATATTTAATTTTGTTTTATTAAACTTAGTCTTTAAATCCTTATGAATAGAATTTGCATAATATTTTGGCATATTATTGTTAAGACTTCTTCCTGAAAGTATTACTTTAGGTTTATAACCAATACTTTCTGATTTATACGTTAAATAATAAGGATCAACCCCAATACAATGACCTCCAACCAATCCAGGTTCAAAATAATTAAAATTCCATTTTGTTGATGCTGCTTTTAGAACATCATAAGTATTGATATTCATTTTTTGGAAAATTATAAATAGTTCGTTTATAAAAGCTATATTTATATCTCGTTGAGCATTTTCTATTACTTTTGCAGCTTCAGCGATCTCAATAGATTTAACTTTAATTGTGCCAGCAGTTATGATTCTTTTATATAATTTATTAATCTTGTTTGTTATTTTTGCTGTTGAGCCTGAGACTATTTTTTTTATATTTTTTATTGTATGTTTTTTATCTCCAGGATTAATTCTTTCAGGTGAATAGCCACAATAAAAGTCAACATTATATTTTAGTTTTGATTTTTTTTCTAATATTTTAGCACAATAATTTTGAGTAAGACCGGGAAATACAGTTGATTCTAATATAACTATATCATCTTTTTTTAATATTTTTGATATTTTATCACAAGCAGATTTTAAAAATTTTAAGTCTGGTTTATAATTTTTAGTTATTGGTGTGGGTACAGCAATGATAAAAATATTACAATCAAATAATTCTTTATAATTATTAGAAAAGACAAGGTGTTTAGATTTTCTAAATTGCTTAGAATTAATTTCTTTATTTATATCTTGATTTTTTTTTAGCAATTTAATTTTATCAACATTGGTATCATATCCTACTGTATTTAATACTTCACCAAATGCAATTGCCAAAGGTAAGCCAACATAACCCATTCCAAAAATTCCAACTTTAAATTCCATTTATTTATAATCCTACACAATTTAAATAATTTTCAATAATTTTTTTATGATTATATTTTAGTTTAATATTATCTAATGCATTTAATTTAATTCTCTCTACATCACTTTTGTTTAAATTTATATATTTTTTAATTTTTAAATAAATATCTTGAGAATTTTTTGGATCAGTTAAGAAACCATTAAATTCATGGGAAATTATATCTCTACAACCAGGAACATTTGTAGTTATTACAAATAAACCTAGTGATTGAGCTTCAAGAATAATTTTTGGGAAACCTTCTCTATACGAAGGCATAATTAAACAATCCATATCTTGAAGTATTTCATAAATGTTATCTGTAAAATCTAAAAAATTAATAATTTTAGATTTTTTAATATTATTAATTTCCTCAGTATTAAAAGATGATAAATTGTATGATGCAAAACTTCCCAATGAATAAAAATTTATATCGTTATGTTCACTTTTTATTTTTCTTGCAGCAGTATAATATTCTAAAAAACCTTTATCCTTAATAAGTCTACCAACGAAAATAAAATTTTTTTTCATACTATCATTTTTTTTAAATTTTATATTTTTGTAATTAATTCCAAAACTAGGTGTTACGTAACACTTATTTTTTGCAACAATTTTATTATCAAGAAAATAACTTTTATCATCATGATTATGAAAAAAAACATATTCAGTTTTTAACAAAGCAATTTTATATAGAAAACAAACAAAAATCTTTATATAAAATTTATTAAGAAATGTTGATCCTAATCCAGTAATATTACAAATAATTTTGGTTTTAATATTAAAGGCAGAGTAACAACCTAAAATATTAGATTTTAATGTAAAAAGAAAAAGATACTCTGGATTTATTTTTTTAATAAATTTTCTATATTTTTGAATTATATTAAAATTTTTTAAAATTGAGTAACTTCTCTTTTCTACAGAAATTTTTATTATTTTGCAGCCTAATTCTTCTAAAAATTTTGAATAATTATCATCTTCAGCAATTAAATAGATTTTATTTTCTTTTAGAAGAATTTTTATAAATTCTAATCTAAAATTATAAATATTCCAAAAAGTATCTGCTATAATGATAATTTTCATTGAAATAAATAATTATTATATGGTATCCAAAACTGTCTATGTGTGGCAAATGTTAACCAAACAAGTAAAAATAAAAAATAGAATGAAATTATTGCTAATTCAATAATAATTGAATATTTTTTTAATCCAGAAATAGTAATAATATTTGTAAATACAAATATTTGAAGAGGCAAAAGATATAAGTTTAATCTGTCAGCGAAAGTTGGTAGTATAATCATAATAATTGAAGTAAAAATAGAAATAAAAGTTAAATAAAGAAAAAAAGATTTAATATCATTACTATAATTTAAATTTTTGTAGAAATATAAATAAATGATCGCTGATATAAAGGAAGGAAAAATCCTATAATAAGCCCCTTTTGAAGGTTCAAATTCTTTAGATTGGTCTAATAAATAAATATCTATTAATGATAAAAAATTTTGTCTAAAAATAAATAAAAAAATTATCAAAATTGATAAGATAATAATACTGTTTTTAGAAAATAATGAAGAAATATTTTTTAATTTTTCAAAAAAATAATAAAAAATAAAAATAATTAAAGATTTATGAAAAAAAATTCCAAGTATTAAAAATAAATAAAAAATATTTTTTTTATCTTTACTTAAATAATATACTGCAAATAATAAAAAACTAAAAGAAATAGCTTGTCTTTGAAATCCCATTCCAAGAAGTAATATTGCAAATGGAAAACTAATTATTATAGCTAAATACTTATTATCAAGAATATTAAAAAATAATGTTAAACTTAAAAAAAATATTATTGATAAAAAAAGATTTAAGTGAACTATATCTAACCCAAAAGTTTTAAATAATAATATAATAAAATCATAACCAAATTCAGTATTAGCTGATAAAATTGAACCGATCTCCGTTTTAAAAATATCATTAGTTGAATTAATAAGATTAAAATATTCATCATATATTATCCAATCACCACCTACATTATATCTAAAACCAACAAATATTGTTAATAATATTAAATAACTAAACCAGAGTGGTTGTAATATTGATGATATTTTTATTGAATTACTGAGTAAATAAAAAAAAATTGGAAAGACAAAATACAATAAATAAATTGTCAATTTAATTCCTATCTAAATAATCTTTAATTTGATCAGTGTATGGACTTTTTGGTAATTTATTTATGATTTTTTCCAATTGTGACTTAGATATCCATTTATTTTGATAAGCAGTGATATGAGGACTCCCTATAATCTGTTTTTGTCTTTTTTGTATAGTTTGAACAAATAGTGAAGTTTGTATTAAAGAGTCAAAAGTTCCTGTATCTAACCACACACTCCCATAACTTAACTTAATTGCTTTTAATTTGTTTTTTTTTAAATACATATTATTTACATCTGATATCTCCAATTCTCCCCTTTTTGATGGTTTTATAGATGATGCGATTTTAATTATATTTTGATCATAAAAATAAAGACCTGTAACAACATGACTTGAATTAGTCTCTTTTGGCTTTTCAACTATTTTAAGAATTCTATTTTTTTTATTAAATTCGATAACTCCATATCTGTTTGGATTCTCTACTTCATAAGCAAATATTTGAGCACCAAAATTTTTATTTTTAGGAATAGAATAGTTTTCAAAATTATATCCATAAAAAAAATTATCACCAAGTATTAGTGCTACGTTATCACCCTTGATATAATTTTTTGCAATCAAAAAACATTCTGCTATTCCATTAGGTCTATCTTGAACTAAAAATTTTATTTTTAAACCAAGACTTGAAAAATCAAAAAAAAGTTTTTTATATAATTTTAAATGTTCTTGTGAAGTAATAATTAATAGATCATTAATTCCTAATTTCATCAGAGTAGTAACTGGGTAAAAGATCATAGGTTTGTCATAAACAGGAAGAAGTTGCTTTGACATATTTAGCGTAAGTGGATACAGTCTTGTACCCAATCCACCTGATAGAATAATTCCTTTCATTTATTGATTAATATATTTAATTATCATATTTTCTAGAGATTTTTTCCAAGAAATATCTTTAATTTTATATATTTTTTGCAATTTTGAAAATGATAATGATGAATTATCTGGTCGAATTTTAAAATTTTTAAATGATTTTTTATCTTTTTGATTAATTTTTATTTTTTTATTTATAATATTATTTTTTTTTAAAATTTTAATGACCTCATTTGCAACATCAACTCTAGATATTTTTTTTGACTTATAACCTAAATGAAAAATACCAAAATTGTTTTCATTTTTATAAAATACGACTTTATTTATAATTTTTAAAATAATATTTGATATATCATTTGTCCAATATGGTGAGCCATATTGATTTTTAACTACATTAATTTCTTTATTTCCATTAATTAATTGATCAATTATATATTTTATAAAATTATTTTTATATTTACTATATATCCACGAAGTTCTTAAAATAATATATTCCTCCATATTATTAATTATAGATTGTTCCCCTAACAATTTAGACATGCCATAAAATGATTTGGGTTTTGGTTTATCTACTTCACTATATTTTTTATTTTTTCTTCCATCAAAAACATAATCTGTTGAAATATGAATAAGAATTATTCTATTTAATTTAGATATTTTTGCTAAATTATTAAGAGCTATATTATTAACATTATTTGCTTTTTTTCTATATATTTCTGCTCTATCTACATTTGTATATGCTGCAAAATTTATTATAAATTTTGGATTATAACTTAATATTATTTTTTTAGCTAAATTTTTTTTAGTAATATCAACTTCTTGCTTATTTAAAAAAATAAAATTAAATTTTTTTTTTTTATTTTTATCTATCAAATCAAAAAATGATTTAGCTAATTGGCCATTTGATCCTAAAATAACAATGTTTATATTATTCACTATTTAATTTTATTTAATAGCCAATCTTTATTATCAATATACCATTTAACTGTATCAAAAAGATTTTCATCAAATTTTTTATCATTTTTTTTATTTATAATAGATTTAATTTTATTGTAATTAACCGAATATCTAAAATCATGCCCTTTTCTATCTTCAACAAAATTTATCAAAGATGAATATTTTTTACTTTTAGGTAAAAATTTATCAAAAATTGAACAAATTTTTTCTGCTAATTTAATGTTTGAAAGTTCTTTGCCACTACCAATATTATAACATTGACCAATTTTACCTCTTTTAATTAAATTATAGAGATAATCAACATGGTCATTTACAAAAATCCACTCTCTGGTATTTTGACCATTTCCATAAATTGGAATTTTTTTAAATTTTATACATTGAGATACAATAACTGGTATCAATTTTTCAGGATATTGCCAAGCTCCAAAATTATTTACACAGTTGGTTATAATTGTTGGTAAATTATATGTTTTATACCAGGCATAAACCAACATATCGGATGAAGCTTTAGATGCAGAATATGGAGAACTAGGATAAAATTTGTTATTTTCTGTAAATTTTTTTTCATTTAAATTTAATGATCCGTAAACTTCATCAGTTGAAATATGTATAAATCTAAAATAATTTTTTTTTTCTTTAAGATAATCTCTTGCTGACTCTAACAAGTTATATGTTCCAACTATATTGGTTTCTATAAATGATTTAGAATTTATAATTGAATTATCAACATGAGATTCAGCTGCTAAATGAAATACAACATCAGGTTTAAAAGTAAGAAAAATGCTTCTTAACTTTTTATAATCCCTTAAGTTAATTTTTTTAAAAGTATATTTATTACTTTTTTTTATTTCTAATAATGACTCAGGAGATGAAACTATTCCTAAATTGTCTATATTGAGAACTTTGTGATTCTTAGATAGAAGTTTCTTAACAAGATGACTTCCAATAAAACCACATCCCCCAGTAACAATTATTTTCATTAAAAATCCTTAAATAATATTCCCTGTTTATCTTTATCTGACAAAATAAATTTTTTATTTACATTTGGCCAATTTATAGAAATATCTTTGTCATTCCACATAATAGTCTTTTCATATTCTTTTTTATAATATTGAGACACTTTATACATTACCATAGTATTTTTTTCTAATGTACAAAACCCATGCGCAAAATGTTTAGATACATACAATATTAAATTATTTTTATCTGATAGAATAAAGGATTTGTAATTTCCATAAGTAGGAGAGTTTTTTCTCAAGTCTACAACTACATCGAATATCTTGCCATTAAGAGTGTATATTAACTTCGATTGTTTAAATTTGTTTTCTTGAAAATGTAATCCTCTTATTGTGCCAATATTTTTTGAAAAAGAAAAATTATCCTGAACAAAATTATTAGGGATTGATAATTTGATAAAATTTTTTTTATTAAATAATTCTATAAAAAAACCTCTATTATCTTTATATTTATTTAGTTCAATGAGTTTAACATTGCCGGAAAAATAATTTTTAATTTTCATGAAACGTAAAATGATTTTTAAGATACTCTTTTAGACAGATTTTCCAATTTCTCATTATATTTTTATTGATTAAACTTAATTTATAATTAATTAATCTTTCTGATTTAGGTCTATCTGCGTAAAAATTTTTATTAAAAAAATTTGAATCAACCTCATCAATTGAAATTTGGTTATCTAAATTTACAATTTGTAAAATTTCTTTAGCGACTTCCAATCTATCAGTTAATCCTTCACAAACACAATTGAAAAGGCCAATATTGTTATTTAATATCAATAATTCAATATTTTTGACAAAATCGTAGGTATATGTTGGGGTGCCATTTTTATCATTTACAATTTTTAAATTTTTTTTACCTTCTTTTATCTGTTTATATATTAAATTTATAAATTTTTTATCTTTTTTGGGGCCGCCTCCCATCATCCATCCAGGTCTTAAAATTAAATAATCTAAAGAGTTTTTTTGAACAAACTCCTCAGCATAAAACTTTGATTTTCCATAAATACTTATTGGATTAGGTTTATCCCAATCATTGTAACTGTCTTTTTTTCCATCAAATATGCCTGCTGTACTAATATATATTAATTTTATCTTTAAATAATTTGCAATCATTACTGCAGTTTCAACAGATATGGTATTAGTTAAATAAGCCTTGTCAGGATTTTCTTCACATTCTTCAAGACTTGTAATTGCTCCAAGATGAAATAAATAATCTGGCTTAAAATTTAAAACTTCTTTTTTGTATTTCTCTTCATCAGTTATATCTAAAAAATCAAGCCAATTTTCATTTAAATTTATATCTGTGCATTTTAGAATATTATTTTTATTTAAAATTTTAAAGCATGCTTCACCTAACATTCCCCCAGCGCCAGAAATAAAAATTTTTTTGTTTTTAATCATCTAATTTTCTATAACATCAAGATATTGTTGATTAATTGCATCAATACTATAGCTTTTATTAATTAATTTAATTGAGTTATTGCCAATTTTATTTCTTAAATCATGATTGTCAATAAGATTGATCAAAGTTTGGTATAATTGTTGATCATCATTTATTAAATAACCATTTATATTATTACTTATTATTTTTTTTATATTACCAAAGTTTGTTGCTATACATGGAATTCCTAAAGCCATATACTGCAGAGCTTTTAATCCACTTTTTCCTTTTGACCATTCATCTTCTTGTATTGGATATAAACCTATATCAAGCTTTAGCAAATCTTGTATTTCGGTATCATGATTCCAATGAATAAATTCAGAAATTAATTTTGTATTATTATATTCAAAATTTCCTATAACGATTAATTTAATTTTTCTTATTTTATTAATTTCAAAAAGTGTTTTTTCAAATAATTTTAAATACTTAATAGTTGTATAGGTTCCTGTCCATCCTATATTAACTACATCTTTTTTAATATGATTTTTTCTTACATTAAATCTTTTCGTATCTATTGATGCGCATATGTATTTACAGTTATTTTTTTTGGAAATCTCATTTGATTTAAGCTCTAAATACTTAGAACTAGTAATAATATTATCGTAGTTTTTTATTAAATATACAATTTTATTTTTTTTTCTTAAAATATCTGAAATAGAATTATAGTGATAATTATTTAATGACAAAATATTATCTTCGAAATCATAAATTAATTTCTTGCCAAAAAAACGATAAATTTTTTCGAATAATGGACCTCCAAAAGGCACTACCCACATATGAACATATAAATAATCATAATTACGCAAGTTGAATATTAAAAAGACCCTCCTAATATAACCTTTAATTGTTCCAATTACTTTATTTAATGTATTATGTTTTTTGTATAGTATTAGATAAGTGTTCATATCAAAAAAGGAATTAGTTCTTATAGAATAATCATTAAAACGTAATTTACCGTAATGTTGTTCAAATTTAAATCTTTGGCCTGCTTGGGAATTAAATGGGTATGGATTTATAAATAAAATTTTTTTCTTTTTAACTTTGTTTATTTTATTTTTAAAAAAATTTCTTTTAAACAATGAAATAAAATTTGAATTAACACCTCCTAAAATATAACCAGGCATTTTTACTAAATCGATTGATAGGCCAATCAAACCAACAATTATCCAATTATATGGAAAAATTTCTTTGATTGAAACTTTTCGATTTAAAGGAAGATAAAAACTTCTATATAAAAAAACAAAAAGGAAAAGAAATAAAAGATATATTTTTGTAATATGAGGAATATAGAAAGCAGCCTCTTCAACCCAATTCGCTATCAAGTAATTCCATTTATAGATAGAATAAGAAAAAATTAGAAAAAAAACAATTTTAATTGAATTTGATAAATTATTTATTCTTCTTACATTTAAAAATATAAAAAAAATTAAAATTATAAAAGTTATAATTAAATAATATTTTGTAAGATTAGGAATATATAAATAATGATTTTTATTTAAACCTGCCATGTATATATTCCACCTAGGAATAATCAATAAACTAAATATAAAAATTAGACTCAAATACCAGTCTTTCATATTATTCTGAACTTCTACAAAAGCTGTATGAAATGAGTATATAAAATATCTTTTAAGAGCTGAGTTGAGATTTAAAGGTAAAGACTCATATTCCAAATAATTATTATTTATATTTGAATAATTTAAATTAGATTGTTTTATTCTATTTCTCCATTCAAGATCATCGGCGGTTCTTACATTTTCCAAAAAATCAAAACCATTTAAAAAAATTTCTTTTTTAATAATTGAGCCTGGCGTTGTTTCAAATATTTCATTACCATGCGAAGAATAATTGAAAAGTTTTTGAAAATTAGTATGAGCAATATATTTAGTAGCTCCAAAACAAACATCATAATTTTCAGAAGTCATTAAATTCATACTTAATTCAAGCCAATGTTTGTCAGGTACTGTTTTAGAGTCTAAAAAACTGACAAAATAACAATTAGATAATGAGACTCCAAAGTTTCTTGCCTCTCCTGGAAACTTATTTTTTGTTCTTTCATATATAATATTTACATTTATTGTTTTAAAATCATCTACAAAATTTTTTATTTCATCATTTGTTGATGAGTCAATTATTATTATTTCATCAGGCTGATATTTTTGATTTAAAACAGCATTAAAAGTCTTTTTGAAACTATTAAAAAAATTGAAGCAAGGTATTATAACTGACAAAGTGTTCTTATTCATTTAAAATCTTATCATAAATAATTTTGTATTTTATATTTGAATTTTCTAAATTCAATTCTTCTTTGGCAAAAGATATACATTCAGAACTAATTTTATGATTATCTTTATAGGATTTTATTGCATCAATAACATTTAATATATTACTATCTTGTTCATAATTTATAAAACAATTTTTTTTATCGAAGATTTTTTCAAAATCTGTATTAAATTTATTACAAATAATAGGGATACCCATTGACATAAATTCTCCAATTTTTGTTGGATAAGAGGCCGCAACAGATTTGTTATTTTTTAAAAAAAATATTCCAAAATCAATACTATTTAATTTTTTAATCACATCTTCTCTTTCTAAATCTAAAATTTTATAATTATCTTCACCTATATTTTTCAATATATTTGTATTTATTTTATCTTTAGAAATTATAAATAAATTGTATGATATGTTATTTGTTTTTAACTCTATAAAAAATTTAATTAAAAGATTAAAATCATAAGCATATTTTGTAGTTCCAAGATAACAAAAATTAGTTATTTTATTTTTAATATTTTGATTTTTTTTAAATAAATTTAAATCAACTGTAGTAGGAATTTTAGTAAATTTATTTATATTTAAATTATATTTTGATGATAGAATTTTGATTGAATTTTCAGTTAAACATATGATTTTTTTAGATTTTTTTAATAAGTGTATTTCAATTTTTTTTAAAGTTTTAACTACAATTGAATTTTTATTCCAATTATATCTATCAATTTTTTCTTGAATCCAAAATCCTCGCATATCATATATTATATTAACTTTATAAAATAATGATGGAATCATTATAGAAATGTATGGTATTAAACTTCTTAAATGAATAATTTTAATTTTATGCTTTTTTAATAAGTAAAAAATTTTTATATTTAAATATGCTAATATTATAAAATTTAAAAAAACCAATTTATTTGAAAAATAATTATATTTAAACCATAAAATATTTTTATTATTTTTTACTATATTTAATATTTTTTTTTTTACTTTTCTTTCTAATGAAATTAAAATTATTTTTCTATTTTTAGAGAGTGAATTTATTAGAGGTAAAATCTGTGATTCAGAAATTGGCTCACATATTCCATCATAAGTTATATATATACTTTCAAATTTCATTGGTAGTTTTCTTCATACCAATTGTTAAAATTGAGAATATTCCATATTTTATGTTCATGATTATAATAGCCCTTAAAATGCTCTTCTTTCATATCTTTAATAATTTTTTTGTTAAAAAAGTTATGTTTATTTAAAACTTCATCACTTAAATAATATTGTGTCCATTCATTCAAATTATTTATTAGCAATTCATTAATAGGTATTGCAAATCCCATTTTTTTATTTTTAAAATATTCATTAGGTATGAAATCATTTAATATATCTCTCAAAATGAACTTAGATTGATGGTTATTTAGCTTATATTTTAAAGGCACATCCATTGCAGATTCAATTACTTTTTTTGAAAGAAATGGTGACCTCGATTCTAAGCTAAAAGCCATAGTCGCTCTATCAACTTTGCATAAAATATCATCTGGTAAATATGTAATAAAATCAGCTAACATCATTTTATCTTCGAACAAAACATCGGCCAAGTTAAAAATTTTTAAAATATTATCATTTTCATATATATAATTATATTGAGACCATTGATTTTTCATGGATAAATAATAATCTAGATTGCTATTAATATTTGAAAATTTATCTAAGATTTTTTCAATTTTTATTTTTTTTTCGTAATTATTAAGATTTTCAAATAGATTAGGATAAAAATAATTAAAAAAACTTAATGGAAATTTTTTTATAATTTTGTATAAAAATTTTAATTGCTTTGGAAAAAATTTATTAATTTTATTAAATTTTGAAGCCATAATATACCTATTGTAACCACAAAATAGTTCATCTCCTCCATCTCCACTTAAAACTGCTTTAACATTTGAAGATGCAAATTTTGAGATAATCAAAGTTGGAATTTGTGACGAGTCTGAAAAAGGTTCTGAATAATATTTATTAATTTTTGGAATCATATCAATTACATCCTTTGTATTAATAATATATTCACTATGGATAGTACCTAAATAATTAGCTATTTTTTTTGCAGCTAATGACTCATCAAGATCATTATCTTCATAACCTACAGTAAACGTTCTTAAATTTGTATATTTATCTGCAGCAATTGCAGTTACTAAAGAAGAGTCAATTCCGCTTGATAAAAATGAACCTAACGGGACATCTGAAATTAATTGTCTATTTACAGATTTTATTAAATTATCTTTTATTTTTAATTTAGTATCCTTGTAAGAAAGATTTGAATACTTAGACGATCTTTGACTAACTTCCCAATAATTATTATAAATAATTGCTTTATTGTTAATTAATTCGTCAAAGGTTCGAAAATAATGATCATTTAATTGATTTAAACTAATTTCTAGAAATGATGCGGGAGGTAATTTGAAACATTCATTATAAATTGTAAATGGTGCAGGAATATAATTAAGTTGAAAATATTTTGAAACTGATTCTTTTGAAATACTTAATTGAATTTTATTTAATTTTTTAAATGGTTTTAGATCAGAAGAGAAGCCAATCAAGTTTTTTGAAGAATGTATATAGAGAGGTTTTTCACCTGCAATATCTCTTGCAACAGAAATTGTATTTTTATTTTTATCATAAAATAAAAAAGAGTACATTCCTTCAATAAAATTAAGAAATTCTTCAAATTTATAGTATTGACATAAATAATATAATGTTTCTGTATCTGAATTACTTTTAAAATTTATTAAAAATTTATTTAAATACTTCTTTCTTATCTCAATATGATTATAAATTTCACCATTATAAATTAATATACCTTTGCTATTATATTGAGAAGGTTGATTTGCATTAATCGATAAATCTATAATGCTTAATCTTGTATGACCAAATAATATCCTATGATTTTCTGTATTATATTCTTTTGTTCCTAAATTATCGGGGCCTCTATGATTTAGCAATTTCAAATTATTTTTGAAATCATTATCCTTTATCAGAAGATTTTTATTGGAAATATATGATAGTATACCACACATAAATGATTTTGAATTTATATTAATACATTATATTATAAGAGTTTAACATTAATAATATGAATTTAATAAAGCATTTTTTTCAAAACGATTTTGATAATAATGAAGGGGTTTTAATATTAAATAACGATGAAAAGTATGTTAAAAATTTTGGTAAGCAATGGAGAGACTATCAATATGTACAAGTAGATAGTAAGAATAATTTTCAGCATTCAAAAAATCAACTAAAAGATCTTTTTTTTGGCAATTTGGACCTTATGAAAAATAAGACAGTTTTAGAAATTGGATGCGGTTCAGGAAGATTTACCGAAATAATATTAGAATATTGTAAATATTGCTTCTCTTTAGACTTGTCAAATGCAATTTATTTTAATGTTTGTAAAGGGAATAAAAAATTACAACTAATAAAGGCTGACTTTAATGAAATACAAATTAAAAATAATATTGATATAATAATTTGCAGAGGGGTTCTTCAACATACTCCAAATCCATCAAACTCCATCAAACAACTAATAAATCTTGCAGGTAAAAATTCATTAATTATTTTTGATATATATAAATATCCTGTACTAGGTTTTTTTCATCCAAAATATTTATATTGGAGACCTTTAATAAATAAATTTTACAACTATGAAAGTTTTGAAAAATTCTTAAAAAGAAATATAAAAAAAATTATAAAAATTAGAAGAAATTTTAAAAGAATTTTTTTTAACTCAGATATTATAGCAGACTTTTTCTTTCCTATTTGGGACTATAAAGATAAAATTAATTTAACAGATAATCAATTAATAGAATGGGCAATTTTAGATACATTAGATGGAATTTTTGCAAAATATGATAAACCATTAAAGAATAGTAAAGTCATAGAGATATTAAATAATTTACCAGTTAAAATAATTAAGAAAAATAATAAAAATTATTTTATTGTACAAAAAATTATCTAAAAATTATATTAAAAATTATAACTAAAAATTTTTTTTCGAATATCTTATTTAATCTTATAAATAATGATTTTATTAATAAATTTAATGTTGTAAATTTATTTTGTTTTAATATTGAGGAATGTAAAGATAAATACATATATAATTCAGATAATACTTTTCTTTTGTTATTTTTTTGTATTAGTTTTAAATTTTCATCATTATCAAATAAATTTATAAAATATCTAATTCTTTGATTTATTTTTTCATAATTTGTATTCAGCATACTTCTTTGATTATGATATATAATTTTACTTGTTATATTATCAAATCCTAATATTTGATTTTCATTAATAATTCTTAACCATAAGTGCCAATCCTCAGAACCAGATAATTTCCTATTTTCATGAAATTTGAAATTATTAAATAATTTTTTATTAATAAAAATAGAATTACAAGAAAGAATATTTTTATTGAATATATATTTATTTAAATCACCTTTTTTAACAAATGATTTCGTTTTATTTTTCTTAATTTCAAAATCATATGATAAATGAAAAATGCTAATATTTTTATAATTTTTTGTAACTTGAAAAAATGTTGTTATGTGGTTTGAATAAGGAATATCATCAGAGTCAAAGAAATTTAAATATTCTCCTTCAGCTTTATTTGCTCCATAATTTCTAGCAAAACCTCTTTCAGAATTTTTAATTTTGAAATATCTAATTTTTAAATTATCAAAACTATCGACTATTTCTTTTAGTTTCTCCTCACTCCCATCATCTATTACAATTATTTCATAATCATTTAAACTCATATTGTGATCTTGCCTTGTAAAATGAAATAAGATACTTTTAAGATAAAAAGATCTATTATAAATTGGTATAATTATTGATAATTTAACTTTCATTAAAAAAATAATTTATACTTATCTATTTTGTTTTTAATAATTACTCTTTTCAAGTAATTTACATTTTTATTTAAATCATTACTACCCTGAATATTACTAAAAATATTTGTATATCCAATATCATGGACTAATTTATTTATCTTATTATCAAAATCATTATATGAGCCAAATGGATAAGAAAAATAATTGCATTTTGTTTTTGTGTGTTCTTCTAGCAATTTTTTACTTTTCATAAGTTCACTTTCAATTTCATCAATTTTTAATCCTAACAATGAAGTGTGATTATGAGTATGTGACCCAAACAGCATTCCTTTACTTTGCATTTCATTAACTTCAGTCCAATTTAGACATCTATCATTTTCATTAAATGAATTTTTAATTTTTAATAATTTGTATGTTTCTTGGATAAAATCATTTCTATAATTAATATTTTTATTCTTTAAATAGTTAATGCAATTCCAAAGAATATTTTTTTTTGATTTATTATTTAATTTTAAAAAAAAGTTATGCTTTTCAATTAGTTCACTATAATTATAATCTATTATCTTTTTTATTTCCCAGTCCCAAGTTGTATTTTTTTTACTAATATAATTAGTAGGTAGAAAAAAGACTGCATTGGTATTAAATTCTTTAAGAATAGGAAATGCAAATGTATAGTTATCAATAAAACCGTCATCAAAAGATAAAATAATAGAATTTTTTTGTATTTTATTAGACTCATAAAGAGAATTAAAATCTTTTGGGTTAATTATATTATAATTTAAAGATAAATATTTAATAATTTTTCTAAATGAATCTACGTCAATACATGTTCCTAATAAATCATTTTTAATTTCAGGAACTATTCTATGAAATAATAGAATAGAAAAATTTATAATTTTTTTATTATTCTTTATTTTTTGATGCCGTATAAAATTAAAAAAAACTCTTAAATTATTTAACACTGTATTTTATAAATTTTTTGGTTCATTTTTTGTGAAATAATTATTTGTTGAAAAACAAATTATTTTTTTCCAGATTTCATAAGGATTTGATTTTTCATTTATAAATTGTTTAGGAAGAGTTGGCCAAGTAAAAATAAAGTAATTATTTTTTATTCCCCAATTTAATATTTTTTTCTTTAAAGATTTACTTTTTACATATCCTACAAAACACCAGGGATTTTCACCTATTTGAAGACTTGGAAAAACTGTTTCAATTTCATTTTTTTGTGACCAATTAGACCAAATACGATAATTATTTCTTCTTTCATTAATTAATTTATTCCAATCAGTTTGATTTATTTGATTTAAGGAAATGTCATCAATTAAATAATCAGGTATTTCTTCTTCAAAATTATTATAAGGATCTAAATAATCTGTTTTTTTAACCAAATATTTTTTTAACAAATTTATAATTGTAGGAAAACTTTTTAAATATTCTTTAACAATTAGTTTATTTTTAATTGGATATTTTGGAATTACTGGTAAGTCAAGTTTACTTTTATTGTTAATTTGTAGAATGCCGCCACAATTAATGTTGATAAATTTTCTAGGAGAAGATATAGAAATGTCTCCTAAACTTCCAGTGTGTGTATTATTAAATTTCCCCATATATGAATGGCTATTATCTTCAATAAAAATTAAATTATATTCATCACAAAATTTTATAACTTTATTGTAATCTTGAAAGTGTCCAAAATAATTGACACCTATAAAAGCCTTACTATTACTTGTAACTTTTTTCTTTAATTTTTGAAAATCAACACTAAAATCATCTTCAATATCATAAAAGATTATTTTAATATTATTTTCCAATAATGGATATAGCATTACTTGGCAAATAAATTTTGGTAAAAATATTTCCGAATTACTATCTAAATTTAATGACTTAATTCCATATTTAAGAGCAGTTCTAGCATGAGAAAAATAAAATTTCATTTGAATTTAGATATTATAACTTATTTTATATTTTTTTTCTGTAAAATAACAATTTAATTATATTTTTAGTATATTGAGACAAAACTCTTTTAATTATAAATAAATTTAAAGATAAAGAATAAGTTGAAAAAAGATTATTTAATAATAATAGAATATATTCTTTTTCGTAAATTCTACTTAATTTATTAGTTGCTTGTGTTTCATGAATTCTCCATTTTGATACTTTTTCAATACTCATATCAAAATCAAATATTTTACCCATCTTTATAAAAAAATCATAATCTGCAATATATTTATAATTTTCATTAAACTTGCCTACTCTATAATAGGCACTTTTGCTAAAAACTACAGACTCAGAGTCAATAAAGCAACCTTGTTTGATTAAAGAAAAATAAATTTCATATTTTGCTGTTTTAATTTTTTTTAAATTAAATATTTCAAAATTATTTCTAATAGTTTTATTATCTTTAAAATGAATTGTGTCTGCAAAAAAAAGTTTTGCATTAGAATTATTTTCAATTTGTCTTTTATGGATCAATAATCTATTAGGTAAACAAATATCATCATGGTCAATTATAACTATCCATTCACGATTAGAATTTTGTACTGCTAAGTTTCTTGCACTAGCAAAGCCTTTATTTTCCTGGTAAAAATATTTAATATTATTATTATTATTATCATTAATATAATTTTTAATAATAATTGATGTATTATCAGTAGAACCATCATCAACAATTATCAATTCCCATTCTTTATAAGTTTGAGATAGTATACTATTTAATGTTTACTCTATATATTTCTCAGAATTATAACAACACAATATGATAGAGAACATATAATTATGAAAAAATCTTACTAATAATTTTGTTTAAAAAATTATTTTTTATATTTTTTTTATAAAGTTGATAATAATTACTTTTTTTAATATTACTATATTCAATCAATAAATTTTTGTTGTATTGATTTAATTTTTTTTCGATTAATTTACTTTGTTTGTAAAAAAATAATATATAATAATCATAATATTTATTTAAAAAATATTTTTTTAATTCATCTGATAAAAAAAACTTATCATCATCTGAATTTATTATAAAGGTAATAATTAAAATAGAATGTGTAATTAAATTAGAATGGAATTTATTAAAAATCTTAAAATATTCATATGACCAATTATTTAACTTAATTTTTTTTATAAAGTCTAAATTTCTCTCAAAATTAAATTCTTTATCAATAATTAAGTCATTAAATTTATTAGAAAATATCATGTAATATAATAGAAGTAGTTCATTGATTTTATCAATTTTAATATAATTGTTAATATTATTTTCATAATTAATTAATTTATCAAATAAATTTTCATAGTTATTGTTTACAAAAATATGTTCATTTTTAATTTTTGCATATTCTTCATTTAATTCGATATTTGTATTTATAATTTCTGGAATATTTTCAACCTTCTTTATATTTAGTTTTTTTAAATATTTTAAAAAAGGATTAAAATGATCATATGGATTATAAATTATAATTTTTTTCTCATTATTAATAGCTTCAAATATTGCTTGGGTATAACCAGTAGATAACAAGCAATCAAAACTATTTAAAATTTCTAAAACATTATATTCATTTTCAACTTTGAAAAAATTTTGATTTTTATTAATAATTTTATCAAACCAATAATTAGTATCAACTGGATGATATTTAAAATAAAAGTCATAATCTTTAAAATTTGATATTTCATATAAAAATTCCTGCAAAAATTCTTTGTCTTCAATTGAAAAGTTATTATTTTTTGGCGATGCATTTAAAATAACCAATACATTTTTCTTATTTTTGCTATTTAATTTATATTCTATTTTATTGGATAAATAATTATAACCAATAACTTTTACTTGATTATTCGAATAATTTAATTTCATAAATTTTTCTTTTTCATAATTTGAATTTACTAACAACTTATCTAATGGAAGCAAATAATTATTTAACTTATTTTGATGTAAAAAAAATTGATTAGTTTCTTGAAATCCATGACAAGGTATATTGTTAATTCTAAATTTAAGTATTAATTTAAAAACACTTTCTCTTAATTGTGCGTTAAAGAAAAAAGCTGATACTATTGATTCATTAAAAAAATTATCATTAAAAATGACTTCATTAATTTCATAGAAATTATTTTTTATTTTTAATAAATCGTTAATTTTTAACAGATTTATATTTTTTTCATATACGAATTTATAATTATATTGTTTATTATTTTTAATAAAAATATCTGCTAATCTCAAATGATTTTTTGTAATAATATAAAAAATAATAAATTTTTTATTCAATTTAAATCCACTTTTGATATTTCTAATATCTTATCAAACAACTTATTAATATTCTTTTTTGTCTCTTTGATAAAATTATCTATTTTTTCTAACTCAAGTTTTGAATAATTTTCTAACTTATAATTATTTTTAAAAAAATTACTAAAATCTACAACTCTTATTGAGTTAATATCTATAGTTTTAACTAATGACTCAATTTTATGAGAATTAGAGGAAAATGCAATAAATGGCGTTTTAGTAAGTATGCATATACAAACTGTATGGAATCTTCCAGTAACTACAAATTCACTATTCAGAATTTTGTTAATATATTCTTCATTATTTTCAACACCATAGTATCTTGAGTTATAAAAATTTAATCTTTTATTTTTTTTTATTTTAAATAACATTAGAATAAATTTATATTTAAGAAATCTTAAAAAATCATAAAAATTTAATTTATTATACTTAATTCTTTTTAAAATTGGTAAATATTCATAGTTTAAATCATTTTTATAATATTCATAAAGTTGATTTGTAATATTTAAATTAATACTATCACTATAAATTTTTTTGTTAAGTTTATCTGTTTTAATAAGATTATGATCTGAATAAAAAGATAAATCAGCTACCATATAAGAGTGGATTTTGAACTTTTTTAGTTCATTGTATGAAAAAATTTCTCTAACAGAGATTAAATCAAAAAATTTTAAATATTTTTGAATATATTCAGAATTATTTTGATAAGTAGCATTAATTAAAAAAACCTTTTTATTTCTTTTTTTACAAAACTCACCGACTTTTAGCAAATTATGACCTGTCGGTTGGTCGTGGTGAATAGTGCCCTCTCCATTAACTATCACTATGTCAGTTAAATTAAAATATTTATAAAAACTTTTATTTTCTTTCCAATTAATACCGCAGGGTAAAGAATAAATCACCTTTATTTCCCTTATTTTTAATAATTTATATAGATTTTTAATTACTAAATCACAGCCATGATGCAGTTCATTTGAGGTATCATTTAATAATATTGCTTTAATCAATTTAAATATTTATTTAATTGTTTTATACTTTCAAATTTATCAGTCCAAATTAATCCACTGACTTCTGAATTATTTAATTTTTTATTATGATGATATTTTTGGATATTTACTAACATATCATTGATATTATTATCATTTAACTGATAAACAGGATATCTTTTATAATTATCTGGCATTTTTAATGAACCATTTATATGAAAGTAATTGTTTCCATATGAATGCAATCCTACTGGTTTTCTTAAATATAAAGATTGCTCTATTGTAGTAGAAGAATTACTTATAAGCATGTCTGATTGATTCATAGAGTCTATAAAATTTTTATTTTTGTCTATAGTAATTTTTTCATTTAAATATTTATTTAAAATATTTCTATCAAAATCTATATTATTTATAGGTCTAATTATTAATTTAATATTTTTGATTTTATTAACAATTTTAATTAATTTCACAATTCCCAGGTAATACTCTATGGAATTTTCATACATATAAAATCTTGCATTTAGCAGTTTAAATGTACTGGCATGAAGTATCGTAAAAATATCTGTATATTTTTGATAACTAAAATAAATTTTGCCCCACATTAGAGGTTTAGTTTTAATAATTTTAATATTATAATTTTTATTAATTAAATAATCGTTTGCGAGTTTAGATTGTGCAATGGTAAATGTTGCATATTTACTATAAATCATTCCCTTTGATCTAAAATTATTTACTAGTCTGGAAAAATAATCTTTTTGATATGTATGTGTACCATGTGTAATCAAAATTACAGGTACTTTATTAATATTAGAGATATAACCTAGTGCTAGAGGGGTAGACCAAAAAAGATGATGTGCAATTAATAACGATACATTATTAGAAACATAAAATAAATTAAAATGATTCTTTAAAATTTCTAAATTATTCAAACTATAAAGAAATCTTCGTTTTAGTATTTTTTTATATTTAATTTCAAAATTATTAAAAACTGAGTCAATAAATTTAGATATTTCATTTTTGTATTTAAATTTATTTTTAAAATTGATTAAAGGTAAATTAATTATCTTAGTTTTATTAAAATAGTAATTTTTTAAATCAAATAGTAGAGATAGTAGATTGTTTCTGCTTTCTTTAAATTTAACAAAAATAAATTTATTAGAAAAAAAAGTAATGTATTTATTTATTCTGTCACTTTTTTCAAAATCATCAGTAACTATAATAATTTTCTTATTACCAATAATAAATTTGATTATTTTATTTATCATAAATTCAACAATTTTATTATGAAAGAATGAGAAATAATTAATTTTTATATCAAAAAAGCGATCATATATTTTAGATAAATTACTTACAAGTTTATCATTATCGTCAAATTTTTTCCATGTATAGCCATTATGAATATAGAAAATACAATTATCTAAATTTAAAACTTCCCTTAAAAATATTACTGGTGAAACTTGAAGTGTAAATGTATTTAAAATTTCTTCTTTAAAATATTCAGGAAAATTTTTAAAATATTTATTTTTTTTTATATTAATTTCTAATTTTTCTAAATATTTTAGGGATTTTTCATAAAATGATACATTGATTTTATCTAATAAATTAATTGTTCTTAAATTTATAGTAGTATCATAATTATTAGCATTAAGAACCAAAAAATAATTATTTTTATTTTTATTAATTTTTTCTAATTCTTTATTTTTTATTTTATTTATTAAAATATATATATTTTTTTTTTTCATTTAATAAATTATTATTTTAAAACATTTTATATATCAGTTATACAATTTAATTTTTCAAAAACTTTTGAGACAGAAAATAATCTTAAAATCATTAAAATATTTTCATTTTTTTTATTGTTGTTAAGATTTAATTTATTATAATAATTACTTGTATAATCAATTTTTTTAATATTATTTATGATATAATCTTCATTATCATTATAAAATTTTTCAAATGACCATCTAAATCCTTGTTTGTCTATTCTCCATCTTATATTATCACTTACAGTATTAGGCATTATACTCCTTAGATAATATTTATTAAAACCATTTTTAAATTTATAATCTATATTTTTTTCAATAAAACTAAATAATCTATAATCCAATAGAGGACTTCTAGTTTCAATTGAATACATCATAGAATTTGTATCATTCATTCTTAACCATGTTTGTAATCTACCAAATTTACAATCATATTTCTGAAATTCTTTTAAAGAATATAAGTTTTTATTTTTTTCTAAATTATTTTTATTTTTATATAATTTTTTTAAAATTTTGTTTCTTATGATATGTTTAATAAAGAGAATTATACTTTGTTTATGAAGATTTTTTGAACTTATAAGATATTTTAGTAATTTATTATATTTATTTTCATTTATAAGTTCATTTATTACATTTCGATAATAATAATCAAAATATCCCCCGAATACCTCATCACCACCTGTACCATCTACAACAACTCGAATACCTTTTTCAGAAATTTTTTTATATAAAAAATTCATTGCTATGGAATTTCCTATTAGGGGTATTGGAATTTCATACATTTTAGTCATCTCATCAATTATTTTTATTGAATTTAAATCATATGGAATCTCTATTATATCTAAGTCAATTTTAAGATTTTTTGCGAGTTCTTTGGAATACTTTAAATCATTGCCATATCCAGTAGAACCAGTAATCCAATGTATTTCCTTTTTTTTATCTAAAGATAATGAAGCTATTAATGAACTATCAATTCCTCCAGATATAAATATTGATTTTGGAACATCGCAATCAAGTCTAATATTAATTGAGTCTTTAATAATTTCATTATAATCTCCAAATGATTTATTTTCAAATTCTTCTAAATTATTAATATTTATTGACTCTTCTTTAAATTTATAATCTTTGTAAAAAATTATTTTAATTTCACCTGGTGTTAATTGATATATATTTGTATAAAAAGTTTTTTTACTTTCATTATTCCAATTACCAGTTGAAATATAATATTCTAAAAAATCATTCCTTAATTTTCTTGTTTTGTTTAATATTTCAAAAATTGCCTTAATTTCAGATGCTACTATGAAGTCTTTATTGTCTTTATAATAATATAATGGTTTTTTACCATATCTATCTCTAGACAATATTAATTCGTTGGTTTCAGAATTTATAAAAATAAATGACCACATTCCATTAAGATCTTTAATTGAGTCTAGTTTTTCAAATTCAAGTATTTTATATAAAACTTCAGTATCTCCATTCGTATTAAAACGAATTTTATTATTTTCTAATTTTTTTCTTAATGAATGATGATTGTATATTTCTCCATTAAAAATTAAAAATTTATTTTCTTTATCATTATGAAATGGTTGATTAGATTTAGAAGATAAATCTATTATAGATAATCTAACATGGCCAATATAAAAAAAATCATTTAGCTTTTTAATTGCTAAGTTATCAGGGCCTCTATGATTTATTGATAAAAGTGAATTTCTAAAAACACTTTCTGAAATTTTATTTTTTGATATATGTAGAACAAAACCGCACACTTTATTTTTGATATTCAGAAATAAAAGATTTCATTTTTAATTTTTTACAAACATTATCTATATTTTTAATAACATTTTTATCAATTTTGATGCCTCTTTTTTTATTAATTTTATATTTGATAGTTTCAGGATCGTTAGGTAGCATTACTTTTTTACCTTTAATATTTTTAGCGGATCTAACTTCTTTAGCTAAATTTTTCATTCTATTTAAAAATAGTTTATGACTAATCGCTGCATCGGTCTTAATCATAATATAGAATTGAGAAATTTTTCTTTTTGTTTTCATATCACTGTTAAACATATCTGGAATACTAGTTCCATAATTCATTCCTGAATAAATTCCGCATAGAATTTCAATCATGGATGCTAAACCATATCCTTTATATTCTCCCGTGGGTAAAACATAATTTGCTGCATGAGGATCTCTAGTGATATTACCACTTTTATTTGCAACTTCATTTAAATTCAATTTTTTGTTATTTTCCCTAAATGATAAAACTTTATTAAATGAAATTTTACTTGTAGCCATATCTAAACAATAAAAATCATTCTTACCTCTTGGTGCACCAAAACAAATAGGATTCGTGCCAAAAAAAGCATCTTTACCATTAAAGTTTAAAATTAATGCATTTGCATTTGTGAAACCAAAAACTATAAAATTATTTTTTACACCTTGCTGAATAATAGTAGCCATTGCGCCAGGATGAGTAGAGTTAATAACTGATATTCCAACTATTCCATTTTTATTGGCAATTTTAGATCCTATTTCCATTGCTTTAAAACCAGCTGCATGACCAAAAGCATCGTCAGCATCCAAACATATTAAAGAGTTATATTTCTTTTTAGTTTTAAACTGAGGTTTAGGATTTTTTCTTCCTAAAAGTGCTGAATTTACATAATGAGGCAATAATCTTATACCATGTGAATCGGTACCTCTATAAGATGCTTCACACAATCCAACAGAAACAGAATTTGCTGAAAATTTATTTAGACCAGCTTTTGTTAGAATTTTAAAAGTTAAATCATATAATTTGTTATATTTAAATATCATTGATTATTTTTTTTAGGTTTATAATATTTTATATTATTATTAGATTTATTGGAAATTATATAATCTAGCAATTTTAGATCTTCTTTGTTCTTAACTATTATTGTTTTTGACGCATTAGTTGGAAAGGTTTTGAATTTACCACACATTAATTTATTTGTTTTTGTTCTTTTAAAAGAACTAGTTTTCCACATCATTATTGCATAATTAAACAATTCTATAGGTTTTAACAATTGAGTTTGTTCAAATTTTCCCTTCAATTTAAAATTAATTGGTCTGCCTTTAAATAATGCGTGTAAAAATATTTCATCTGAAGTTATTAATGAATCCAAATTCATTTTATAAAAATAATTACAGATTTTAATAATATCCCGATTATTAATCGTTGGTACTATTGAATTTATCCATGTTATGAATTTAAAATTTGGAAATTTATCTATAAAATCCATAACTAGATCATCACTTTTAACGTTTGATTTTCCTAATTTTGATGGTCTTAAATAAAAATCTATATCATTAATTTCTGCAATTTCAGCAAAAATTTCATGGTCAGCATTTAAAACGATTTTATCAAATTTTTTACTTTGTTTAGCTGCTTGAATTGCATAATATATTAATGGTTTTTGGTTTATAAGAGCCAAATTTTTTTTCTTCAATCTAGTACTTCCTATACGAGCGGGTATCATTGCAATATTTGAGTTCATGTGTATTTTTTTAATTTAAAATTAATTATATTTTAATTTATAATAACTTTATCTGCTCCCCATTTTTTTTTATATATATCTATAGCTTTCTGTATTGCTATATCTTTTTTTAAGCCATCTTTTAAAAAACAATTAATATTATCTATAAAAGAAATACATCTCATTATTGAATTACCATCTCTATAAGGATCAATTTGATCGATAAAACTGGACCAATTTCCAATTATACTATTATCAGAAAATAATAAAGAATCTACAGCTACCCATAATTTTTTTAAATCATTATATATTATATTTTCTTTATTACTTTTAATAATATCTAGATCATAATTATCTATATTATTGAAAATTATAGATGGTATATCACATAGTGCAGATTCAATAGATGCTGAAACAGAATAGAGCATGCTATTTATTGTTACATCACAAATAGAGGCAACTTCAGCAGGTGAAATTCTTTTATTTTTTATTAATTGGGATTTTAAATCATGAATTACATATAATCTCCCAGTTTCCATAGCAATGGATAACTTGTTATTCAAAATACTAAATTCATCTTTAAAAAATATTTTATTTTCTTTTATAATAAATATGGATTTGTCGATTTTTGGTTTAAAAATCATTCCTATATTTTTGTTATGAATAAGTTTATCTAAGAAAAAGTCATATAAAGAAATTAAATTTTTTGAATTTAAAAATTCAGATAATGAATTATTGAAACCATTATCAAAAAAACCAATAGTTTTTTTTACATTATTGTTAATAAATTTTTTCTTAATATAAAATAAATTATTATTTTTTTTAAATTTATAATCATATATATATCCAGTGATTATATTATATTTGAAATAGGAACCATTATTAAGCTCTTTATTAACTACATCATTATTTGTAGCAAAAAAAATATCTGAAATATACTTACCATAAGCTGGATAATTAACATTAAAATTTGATTGATAAAATATTGAGACTAAATTTAGATCAGAAGCTACTGCTACTTTTGCGATCGAATTATAAGTAAATCTTGTCATTGAAACAAAGATATCTATTTCTAATTCTTTAAAGATTTTTGTATAAATATATTTATGATTATCAAATTTATTTTTATAAAAATTTAAATTAAAAATGCTTTTATTTTTAAATAATTTTTTTAGCTGTATATAAAATGGAACATTTATATTAATAAATATATTTTTAAAATTAGAATATTCATTTATTTTATTATTACTGATATTATTATATTTTATTTCTTCAATATAATATAATTCGTCTTTTTTAAAGTAATCATGCCATAAACTTGAATTAAAAATATTATCATTTCTTAAATCAAAAATAATTTTATTTGAATTGTTAATTGTATTTATTTTTTTATTTTTATTATAATTTAAATTTATAAAATTAAATAATAAATTTAAAATAGTTTTAAGATAAAAAAAATTATTAGACAAAAACTTAAATTCAATAGTTTTATTAAAATACTTTATTAATTCATTACTAAATATTCTTCTTTCAAGATAAATTACTTTGATTTTTAATTTTTCATCATAAATTATTTTATTTAAAAGTATTAATGTTCTAAATAATGAATTACTTTTATTACTTAATTCAAAAAGTATATTGTTTATATAATATTGATAATGTTTATTAATATTGTAACTATCCAATATTTTAGAAATTTTTACAAAATCAGTATAAATTGTTTTTAAAAATATACTATCTGGTATATTCTTATCCGAATAAAAGTTTATTTTTTTTTTAAAAAATAATTTTAATACTTTTGAAAGAAATTTATTTTTTTTATGATCTAAAATTATAATTTTTTTATTTTTTCTTATTAAAATAATAAAAATAAAAAATATTGTTTGAAAATTCAATTTTTCAAAAAAATACTCTTGCATATTATTTTAAATAATAGATCGACCCCCATCTACTGCAATATTTTGACCTGTTATATATTCTGATCTATTTGAACATAAAAAAAGTGCCAATGAAGCAATATCAGATGGTTTAGCAAATCTTTTTATTGGATTATTTTCAAAATATCTTTTAGAAAATTTATTGTTATTGGTTAAATCTGCTTTAGACTTGCCTTTAACCCCGCCTGGGCATATTGAATTAATCCTTATATTAAATTGCCCATAGTATGATGCCATTTGCCTAGTTAAATTTGTAATCCCACCCTTAGCAACTGCATAAGGTAAGTTTTCTTTCGTTCTTAGCCCCTTATATAAGTTCATATTTTGCCCAATAATTCCATATATTGAATTTAAAAAAACAATAGATCCTCTTTTTTGTTTCTTCATTCTATCTGCAATAATTTTTGCCACCCACACGAATGAAATTAAGTTAGAATTTATAGTTTCTTTTAAATAATCTATTTCAATATTATGAAAATCTAATTTATTCCAATTAATATTTTTAGGATAACTTGAATTTACAAAAAAATTTGGAGAATTATATTTTTTTAAAATAGTATTTAAATTAGAAGATATATTTTCTATATTGGAACAATCAAAATATTCATAATCATATTTTATATTCTTAATTTTAGGTTTATTTATGTCTAACACCAATATTTTTGATTTTTGTAATAATAATTCATTTAAAATTTCATTTCCTATTAATCCAGATCCACCTAATATAATTCCAAATTTATCTTTTAATTTTAAATAGTCATTAATCATATTTTTTCTCAATGATTGCATTAATTAATCTCCAATCTAATTTAGTATCAATATCTATAGCGGTATTTCTTTCTATCTCAATATGCATTGTACTATTAGTAATCAACTTATTTCTCAATTTTTTATTAATAATTAATTTTCTTTTCCAAATATATATTGCTCCATTAAGTTCATACACTTTTGGAGATGATTGTCTTGAATTATATGTTTTATTTGTACTTTTTAGATATTTAATTTTATTATTACTCAATTCAACAATATTAAAATATGGATTTTTTTTTGCAATATTTACACTAACCAAATTATCAAATTTACTATTAATAAATTTTTTTAATGATCTTCTAATATCAGAAATTTTCCTTAAGGGAGTTGTAACATCTAAATCTACTATGTAATCTATATTAGTATTATATTTTTTTTCTAAATAAGATAATCCATGATATATTACTTCAGTTTTACTTGTATTATCTTTAGAAATTTTTGAAGGTCTTTTAACATTTTCAATATTGTATTTTTTTTTATAAAATTTTGATAACTTAATATTATCTGTAGAAAGTAAAATATAATCAAATTCTCTAATTTTTTTTGCCTGTGATATAGTCCACTCGATTAATGGAATACCTTTTAATTTTTTAAAATTTTTATTAGGCAAACCTTTTGAATTTTGCCGTGCACAGATTATACATGCTATTTTCATAATTTTTTTATTTTATCTATTATCAGATTTATATTTAAACCTGATTCATAGGAACAAAAATTATTGAATTCCTTATTTAAAAATTTATGTATTTGTCTTGTGTAAGTATTATCTATTTCATTAATTGGAAAATTAATAATTTTATTTTTTAATCCAGAATAGCTAATTTTATTTTTAATCAAATCTGCATCAATTGAATAATCTTTATAATCAAGTATAATATTCCTTTCAGAAAATCTTGAAAAATAATTTAACTCTATACTAAAAAAAATGCCATTTACCAATTTTCCATAGATATATGCATAGTCTTCACAATCTATTTTTAACTTTGATATTTTTTTAATCACTGAATGAGTTATTCTAAATTTCCCAAATATATAGCTTAAATAATCAAATTCGTGGCTTAAGTCTAAAAGTACGCCACCACCTAAGTGTTTATTAGAACTATAATATTTTTCATAATTACCTTTTCTCCAATTAGGCAAATAACTCTTACATTTTATTGTAATATTAAATAAATTTTTATTGCTAATTTTATCCTTTAAATAATTTACTATAGAATGCTGTCTTAGATTGTATGCAACAAGTATTTTATTATTTACAAATTTTGCTTTTGTAAATTTATTAAATAATGGTTTTTCAACTAAAATATATTTATTTTTGAAATTTTTTTCAAAAAATTTTAAATATTCTAAATGAACATTTGTAGGATTACTAATTATTATAAATTTAGGATTAATATCAATTGCTTCTTTTAAGTTATTAATCGTATTAAATTTTTTAATTTTTTTTTTAGTTAAAATAAATAAATTTTTATTTGAAATCTTATTTGATAGGATTTTTACATGTCTAGAGCCAATTGAACCAAAACCAACAACTAATATATTATTTTGCATATTTTATAATTTAGATAATGTATTTTGATATTCAGACCATCCACCTACATCCATCCAATTTTCATCACTTACTGGAAATACACCAATTTTATATTTATTATTTTTAATTAAATATATAAATTCGTTAAAATCAAATTTCTTATTTTGTGGAATTAAATTTATTAGTTTTGGATCAATTATGTAAAAGCCTGTATTAACCAAAAAGTCATATTTTGGTTTTTCCTTTATTTCCTTCAATGTACCATTTTTCATCAATTCTATTGATCCATATGCTATTTGAAATTCTTTAGAAGAAGCTACGATTGTAATATCAAATTTATTTTTTTTATGAAAATTATAAAACTCTAAATAATCAATGTTTAGAATAGTGTCGCAATTAATTACAAAAAAAGGTTTTTTTATTTTATTCCTTAATAATCTTAATGCTCCAATAGTTCCTAGTTCTTTTTTTTCTGTCAAAAATTTAATTTTAAATATACTTTTTAATTCAGATAAATATGTTTTAAGAATTTTACTTTTATAATTAAGTGAAAAGTAAAAATTGTTAATATTATATTTCAAAAAATTATCCATTATATGTTCAATTACAGTTTTATTATTAATTGGTATTAAGGGCTTAGGTAAAATATTTGTAAATGGTTTCATTCTAGTTCCTTGACCACCTGCCATAATAACTACTGGTACATTTATTTTTATTTTTTCATCTGAAATAAATTCATAATATTTTTTTATATCAACAATTTTCCTCTTATTATTAATTATTGGAATTATATCTATTTTTCTTTTTGTAAAAATTTTTATTAAATTTTCATTTGTATATTTATTATCATAAAAAAATATTGATTTTTTATTATAAATTTTTTCTATCTTTGCTGATAAGCCAATTTTTTTTAATATTGATCTTCTTATATCTCCATTACTCAATGTGCCTGCGAATTTTTGATTTTTATCTACTACAACTAAGCATTTGTCACCTGATTTATCAAATATTTCAAGAGCTTTTTTTAATGAATCATATTTAGATATTATAATGTTGTTTAATATTTTAGATGTCATAAAATTTTTTTTTTAAATTTATTGGGTATTTAATTTTTAATAGATTACTTATAATCTTATCTGATGTGTTAGTTTTATAGTATGGATTTTTTACTTTGTTATTCATTTTTAATGATTTTTTTATTGATTTTATTATTTTATGATTATTCGGTTCACAATCAATAACATTTTTACTCTTAAGCCTTCCATCTTGCCTTTTACCAATATTTACAATTCCAATATCAAATGATGGTGCTTCGAGGATAGCGCTTGAGGAATTGCCAATAATACAATCGCAATATTTCATTAATGAAAAATATCTAGTTTGACCCAAAGATTTAAAACAGTGTACATTTTTATTAGATTTTAAAAATTGATTAATTTTTTTTACAATAATCGAAAATCCTGAGTCAGCATTTGGATAAGTAAAGATTATTAATGAATCTTTAAAATGATTTAGAGCATAAATTAATTCATTTATTTCAATCATAGTGTAAGAATTATCTATTGTTGATGGGTGAAGACTTATTAATAAATTAGTTTTTAAAAATTTAAATTTTAAATTTTTTTCTAAAGAATTTTTATCCATTAATTTAATTTTATTTATATTTTCAATTGAAAGGCTGCCTACATTGTGAATATTATTTATATTTTCACCTAATTGTAATAATCTTTTTTTACTTAAAGAGTTAGAAACAAAATGTTTATATGAAAGTTTACTTATTGAGTGTCTGAGTCCTTCATCGATTGAGCCATAAGAAACATCTCCGCCACCTATATGAATTATTGGTATATTATTGAAATATGATGTTATTGCAAAGGAAAATATTTCAAATCTATCACCAAACAAAATCACCAAGTCAGGATTTCCAACTTGAATAAGTTTAGAAAATTTTATTAAGCCTTTGCTAATAGAATTTAGTACACCTTGATTATTATCATTTTTATCTAAAATATTTATTTTTTTATATATTTTAAATTTGTCTTTTTTAATCTCATTAATAGTATAGCCATGTTTTTTTGATAAATGTGAACCAGTAACAATAATTTTAAAGTTAAACTTTTTAAATGTTTTAAATTTTGTAATTAAATTTTTTAAATATCCATATTCAGATCTTGATCCTGTAATAATATAAATTTTTTTTCTGCTATTATTTAATTTTTTCATTTTTTGTGAAATTTTTTTTTGCCCTTTTACCTATTATAGACTCTATTTTCATTGGATTAATACCGTTAGCCGGTCTTTTTGCTGAAATATTTGATAGTGAAAATTTTTCACCTTGCTTTATATTTTCACTTGCTACTAATGATTTTCTTACTATCTGAATATTTTTTAATTCACTTTTAGTTGGTTTTTTAATACTTGATCCTAAAATTATTTTTGTTTCATTGATGGAGTTAACCATTTTTTTAAATTCAGACGGGTTAAAGCTTGATGAATGATCTGGACCATGAAATTTTTTATTCAATGTTATATGTTTTTCATAGACAGTTGCTCCTAAAGCTATAGCTAAAATTGGTACTTTAAAGTTATTTGAATGATCAGAAAAACCAATATTTACCCCCAATTTATTTTTTAATGTTTTTAAAACATTTAAATTCATATCTTTGATAGGAGATGGATATTCAGTATTACAATGCAGAACAGTAATTTTATTTTTTTTTGTTCCAAATTTAGTTAAAATTTTAACTGCGTTTGATATTTCTTTTAGTGTAGAAATTCCAGAAGAAAGAATAATATTTTTATTACATTTTCCAATTTCTTTTAATAATAAATAATTTGTTATTTCTCCAGATGGTATTTTAACATAATTAAAACCTAATTTTTTCAAATTATTTAAGCTTTTTAAATCAAATACTGAAAACAATATTTTTATTTTTTTTTGTTTGCAATATTTTTTTAATTCTAGAATTTGCAAATAATTAAATTCATACTTTTTGAGCATTTCATATTGAGTTAAATTTTTTCTCTTTAGATTTTTTTTTTGGTAATTTGCCAAAGTTATTTTTTTTGTAACAAGTTCTTCAGATATATATAATTGGAATTTAACAAAATCTGCTCCGCATTTTTTTGAAGCGTCTATTAGCTTTTTTGCTAATAAAATGCTACCATTATGATTTACTCCAGCCTCAGCAATAATTATAACTTTCTTATTTATTTTATTTGGCATATTTTTTTTGTATCAAGTTTAAAATATTTATAATTTTAATTATATCTTTATCTTCTAATGAAAAGCTTGATGGTAAACAAAGAGTTCTTTTAATAATTTTATTAGCATTATATATTTTATATTTTTCAAAAGTTTTAAATTTTGATTGAAGATGGTTTAAATGCCATAGTGGCCTTACTTCAATTCTATTTTTTTTAAATATATTTATAATTTCATTTAAACTTATATTTAACTTATCAAAATCTATCTGTAACAATGTAAGCCAATAATTTGAATTTATATAATCAGGTGTTTCACAAATCTTCATTGTATTATTTTTTTTTAGTTTATTTCTATATTTGTTATAAATCTGTTTTTTTTTCTTAATAATATTCTTTAAATGTCTAAATTGAGCTAATCCTATTGCGGCATGAATGTTTGACATACTATAATTAAATCCAATATCATTATGTATATAATAAATTTTATTATCTTTGGCCTGGTTAGCTAAATAATTAGCTCTTTCAATGATTTTTGAGTCTTTGGATAAAACAGCTCCTCCTCCTCCTGTAGTTATAATCTTATTTCCATTAAAAGATAATGAACTTATGTCTCCATTAGTGCCTGTTAATTTATTTTTAAACTTGCCTTTTCTATAATAACTTCCGAGACTTTCTGCATTATCTTCTATAATTTTAATACCTTTTTTTTTACAAATATTAAAAATCTCATCTAAATAAACTCCATTACCAAATAAATTTACTACAATCATAGCCTTAATTATCTTTTTTGTTTTTTTATTAATTGTGAATTTTTTTTTATTTTTTGTTATAGTAATTGTATTATCAATAAGAAATTTTTTAACTTTCAAATCATCAATAACAAAATAATTGTTTATATCCATAAAGATTGGTTTGGCACCAATATAATTAATTGCATTTATCGGAGATATAAAAGTTAAAGTTGGAACAATTACTTCATCTTCTTTCTTTACACCTGCTAAAATCAAACTTAAATGTAGAGCAGATGTGCAATTAATTGTTAAACAAACATTGTTACTTGTAAACTTTGATAATTTTTTTTCAAATTGTTTTACAAAATTTCCATTAGATGAAATCCATTTGTCATCAATACATTTCTTTAAATTTTTAATTTCATTCCCAAAAAAATAAGGCTCAGAAAGACTAATATATTTATTCATTTAATTCTTTCATAAGTTTAATAGTATTTTTAGATTTTTGAATATTTACATACAAATTTTTATTAACCTTATCTCCGTTAACAATTTTTTTAAAAATTTTTAGTTGCTCAACAAACCCAGGTTTAAATTTTTTATCATCCTCAGAAATATGAATTTCTTTTATTTGTAATTTTTCATTAATATGATTACCTTTTTCTAATGGGTTAAAATATAGTGAATTTTTATTTCCATTTATTTTAATATTCCAACCTGATGAAGAATGCCAATTACTAGAATAAGTGCCTATAATATTATTTTTTGATTCAAAAACTATTATAAAATTTTTATAAAATTTTTTTGTATTTTTTTTTATGATTTTATAAAATTTAATATCACCAACAAAAAAATTAATTAGATCAAGTGTATGAATTGAATTATAAAAAAGCCAATTTTTTTTTCGTATTTTTGAAATTTTGTTTTCAAGACGATAAAATCTTTCATTTCCTTCAATATCTATTGAACTTATTTTTCCATATTTTTTTATAATATTTAATCCATTTTTAAAAACAGAATAATATCTTCTATTGTAACCAATCATATTTTTTGTTTTATATTTATTTATCAATCTTAAAAGATTGGTGTAATTTTTATAATTATTAACAATTGGTTTTTCACTAAAAAAGGGTTTTTTATAAGGAATGACATTTTTAATAACTTCAAACATATTTTCAGGTGAAACTGCTATTAAAACACAATCAATATTTTTATCTAAAAGCATATCATCATAATTTTTATAAATCTTATGTATATTATATTTTTTTTTATACTTTTTACATTTAGGTATAGTCCTAGAGTAAATTCCGTATAAACTAAAAAATTTGTACTTAGATAGTATTTTTAAGTATTCTCCAACTATATAGCCAGCACCTATAATACCTAAATTTTTTTTATACATGAAAAGATAAATCATCTAATTGATCTATATGTTTTTTAAACCAATTAATTGTTCTTAACAATCCTTCATCAAAATTTACTGCATTGTTCCAAGATGAGATATTTTTTAATTTCGAATTATTACAAATCAGATTATAAACTTCAGATTTATCAGGTCTTTTTCTTAAACTTTCAGATTTAATATTTAGTTTTTTATTTGATATAGACATTATTTTTATAGCTATTTCTTCAATACTATAATGTGAATTTGTTCCAATATTAAAAACTTCTCCATCATTTTCCTTAATCTTCATAATCTCATAAAATGCTTCACATGTATCTTGAACATAAGTAAAATCTCTTTTTGTAATTAAATTTCCTAGCTTAATTTCATTTTTGTTTTTTAAGACCTGAGAAATAATTGTTGGAATTACCGCTCTTAAAGATTGCCTAGGGCCGAACACATTGAATGGCCTTGCTATTTTTAGTGGCAAATTAAATGATTTATAATAACTAATGGCTAAACTATCTGCAGCAAGTTTTGATGATGCATATGGTGATTGAGCTGATTGAGGATGCAATTCATCTATTGGTTCGTATTGTGCAGTTCCGTAAATCTCACTAGTAGAAGTTAAAATTAATTTATGTAAATCATTATTTCTTGAAGCTTCAAGAATATTGTAAGTACCTTCAATATTTGTTTTTATATATGCAAGTGGTGAAATATAGGAATAAGGTATTCCTATTAGTGCAGCTAAATGAAAACAAACATCAATATTTTTTAGTGATCTATTTACAGAATCATAATCCCTAATATCACCTAAAATAAATTCTATATCTTTTTTATATTTAGATTGCTCTAAGTTACCTAAAGAATTTTCTGAATTATATCTATCAAAAACAACAACGTTATAATTTTTGTTTAGAAGATATTCTGTTAAATGAGATCCAATAAATCCACAACCACCAGTTATAAGTATTTTTTTCATTAATTTAAAAATATTAAAATAAATCAATAATGTAATATCAAAATAAAAACTATAGTAAATTAAAATGAAGTTTTATCGTAATAAGTAATTCTTGAACCAGATATATCAAATTCTACTGGTAAACAGTATAATTTATTTAATGAATTTTTAATTTTTTTATGGTATTTTTTTTTAGCATAAATTAATAAAAAGCCTCCTCCTCCTGCTCCTAGTAATTTTCCTCCCTCTGCTCCATTTTTTAAAGCCTTTTTATAATAACTATGAATTTTAAAATTTTGTTTATTTTTTGATATCTCTTTTTTTATTTTCCAATTTTCATTAAGAGCTCTTGGCAAGAAAGATAAATTTTTGCCAGTTTCTAAAACTGTTTTTAAAGGTAAAACAAGGTTTTTTATTGAATTAAGATTTTCATAATATTTAATAGGATTATTATTTTGTTGTTTTAAAATTTTATTTGCATCTCTAGACATGTTAGTAAAAAAAAGTAGTAATCTATTTTCTAAAATTTGTCGAGTGCTCTGATTAATCAACACTGGATTAACTATTACATTTTCATTCTTTTTAAATTCATAATAATTTAAATTCCCATAAGCGGCTGCAAAATGATCTTGTTTTCCTATGTTTCTTTTTAAAATATCTACTTCAATTTCGCTTGCCTCTTTAGCAAGTTGATATTTGCTAATCATCTTCCCTTTAAGTGCGTACAAGGCATTTAACAATCCAACTGCAAATGAACTAGATGAACCTAAACCACTATTAGCTGGAATATCTGCTATTGTGGTTATTTCAATGGGAAAATCAATTTTAAATTTTCGAAGAGTTTCCCTTACAATTGGATGTTCAATATCATCAATATTATTTTTAAATTCTACTTTACTCCAATTAATTCTATATTTATGTTCAACAATTCCGATTTGTTTTTTAACAATAACATAAATGTATTTTTTTAAAGAAGTACTAATTACTGCACCTCCATTTAATGAGTAGAATGATCTTAAATCTGTACCTCCTCCAACAAATGAAATTCTATAAGGGGTTCT
>MDSW01000534.1_pt1 | contig 39957 bp, 25 predicted proteins | sample 811171 | NCBI WGS metagenome assembly MDSW01 (sample SAMN05326641, study PRJNA326480) | marine metagenome | isolation source: seawater | place: Atlantic Ocean: North West | collected 2012 | reverse complement strand
TCTGGAAATATCCACGGAAACGAGAGTGCTCTGGGGCGCGCGCGCGGGTTCGGCGGCGTCACAACGACCCGCGCGTCGCATCTCGCGCACGCGGCGGCGCGTGCATCAGAGAAGACCGAGCGCGCGTCGTCGCGTCGTCCGCGCGCGCGTCGAAGTCGTCGCACCGCGAGGGGGGCGCGACAGAGGGCGCGCCCATTCTCGCGATAAAATTCATCGTGTTATTAGCAGCGGATTATAATCCCCCGCCGAGCCGAACGTTCCGAGACAGAACGAAGCCCGCCACAGAACGATGAGCAGCATGAACGACTACTTCCGCTCGTCCAAGTCGTCGACGCCGCCGAACAGCGCGGGGAAGACGGTCACGCACGGGCCGGTGCCGCCCGCGCCGAAGAAGAAAGCGCCGACGCGATCGAGGGTGGGAGATCCGGAGTTGGACGCGACGAAGCGGAGACTGGATTTCATCGACGACGACGACGACGACGACGCGGCGGAACGCGAGGGGAACGAAACGCGCGCCGTCGCGGACGCGCCGACGACGAAACGCTGACGCGCGTCGACTGTGCGAACGTCGACGTCGTGCATCCCGTAGGCGCACGTAGCGATAGAGATGTGATAGGACGAGAAGGGACCTTACTCCGGTCGCTCGCGCGCGCGGACGCGATCAGTCAGAACGAACAGTCTAGCTAGAGTCTACGGTTCGCCCCGCCCCCGTCACTCCCCCAGCAGCTCCCTCGGGATCTTCCGTCCCATCCGTCGCCTCACGACGACGTCAGGCAGCGCGCACGATCCCCCCTCGCCCTTCCTCCCGAAGACGACGTGCCGATACCGCGCGACGACGTCGTACGCGCCGTCTCGGACCCGTCTCGGGACGAGCGCTAATCCCGCCCACCCCAGCGTCGACAGCGGGAGCCCGAGCGCTGTTAACGCCCTCAGGATCGCGGTCGACTTGACGTGCGTCTTGATCCTGTCGTCCTTCGCGACTTCCGCGCGCGCGTCGTGCTCCACGAGGACGATCGTGGAGAGGTCCATCGGCGCGTTCGCGCGTCGAAGCACCGCGCGCCCTTCCTCGGATTGCTGCGTCGCGAAGAGGACCACGCCGCGCGCGTCGAACGCGGAGACGAACCGCGCGAAGCCGTCGCACAGGACGCAGTCGCCGTCGACGAGGACGACGGACGTCTTCGACGACGTCGTGGGTTCGCCGGGCGAGCGCGCCGCCGCGGGCGGCCCCATCGCGCGCGAGACGAGTGATGAATGCGAAATCTATTTCTCGTCTCGGAATAAAAAACTTCAACGACGGCACTCGTGGGAGGGAAGCGACACGGGGGCGGGAGGCGGGGACTCGAACCGACGCGTGTTTCGCTAATCGCTTTAATTCCAATCACAAAAATACACCGGCGGGGGCGTCGTTGCGCACGGTTCCGACCCCACCGGACTAATACGTCTATCGTCGTGAATACGTTATTTCCTTCGCGACGGCCGCGAGCGACCCTCCGCGTCGCCGCGCCGTCGGTGGGTTTTTTTTTTTCCTTCTCTTTCTTCGCTTCTCTTCTCTTCTCAATCGTTGAGCGCGCAGAGCAAAGCGACGCCCTGCAGCACCCAAAAGTCGCTGTCCGTCCCCGGCTTGATCGGCAGCCCGACGCACAGCACAAAGTTCGTGGACTGCCCCGTCGTGGACAGAATCCCAGCCCGCACCGACGTCTTATACAGCGGGCACTGGTACTCCTTCGGATCCGCGGGCGCGAGCAGCGGCGGCGGGTTGTGATGCTGCACCGGGATGAAGTGCACCACGGGGAGATCGCTGCACATGATCCCCGGCTCGCTCTCGTCGAGGTACTTCTCCGCTCGGTTCCACCGCGCGTTGTCCACGAACAGGCCGTCGATCAAGACGCCGTCTTCAGGCGCCGCGACGACGTCCTCCGGCGTCTCCACCCCGTCCAGCACCTCAAAGGTGAAGTTCAACGAGTCAATCGGCTGCGCGTACTTCCTCGCGTGCGTCTGTAACACCCCGGTCATGAACCCCTGCGGGAAGAAGAACCCGGGGAGCCAGTACGTCTTCGGGTTGCCTTGCCGCAGCCACGTGTGCACGAACTCGATCCTGCGGTGGTAGTCCGCGATCCAGCCGCCGAGGGGCTTGAGCGACGGATACGCGGCTTTTTCCCACACGCCCGGGACTTGGTTGTTCAGAAAGTTGGTGTACATCTGCTCGAGCTCGCCGGACATGACGACGACGCCCTTGATCGCCTTCTGAAGCTCCGCGAGGGACGCGATGACGATCGTCGTGAGGTTGTTGAACCGCTCGATCTCTTGACCGAGGACGACGGACAGGGATTTCAACTGCCCGGTGTCCGTGCGATCGAAGAGGCCGAACGCGGCTTCGTCGAGGGACATCGGCGTCGCGATGGACGCGGCGAGCTCCTCGGCGAGCGCGGCGACAACCTCGTCCGGCGATCGCCCACCCTCCGCGGCGGTCGCCCTGGGTTGTATGGACAGCACCGCGTCCATCATCTTCTTCGTCTCTTGCATCTGGAACGTGATGTTCGCGTTCGGGTGCATGCCGAAAACTTCCGGCGCCTCCGTCAGCGGCAACGCGTTCACGAAATCCCGCACGCTCTTCAGATCCCCCTCCGGCGGCGCGTAGTACGTCCCACTCGGCGTGAACCGGTACGAGTCTTCCAACAGAGCGCTGACGTAGTACTTCTTCAGGTTGCACATCAGACAGCGACGGTCGAGGTCGTCCGTGACGCGCCCGCCGTAGTTGATCTGACCCGTCACGTACACGAGCGCGGCCCACGGGATTTGGTCCTGCTCCTCCAGAAACATCTTCAACGTGAGCATGGAGCACTCGATGTCGGACGCGTTGAACTCGTACCGGATGTTCCACCCGAGCGGACCGAATTTCCTTCGCTCTTGAATCACCGCGTGGAAGGTGCTGAGCGCGTACATGAGCTTCTTGTACGGCGCCGGCTTCGAGCACGACTCCCACTGCTCGTCGTTGATGTCGTTAAACGTTCGCTTCATGTTCGCGCGCACGCCCTTCGGGGGCTCGTTCGTGAGCTTAATTCCGTTCTGGAGGACCAGCGTGGGGAAGATGTCCGCGGGCATGGACGTGAGCCACAGGCGATGTTCGTCGTGGATCTGCTGCTGCGGCGACGACATCGCCGCGACCAGCCGCTCCAGGGATAACATCCACGACTTGGCGAGGTGACAATTCTGGAGGCACACCCAGTCGCCGGTGCTCTGCCCGCCCGCGACGAGCGCCTCCGCGACCGGCCCTTGCCCTTGCCCCAGCGAACAGATGTGCAATCGCTCGCCCGGGATCCACCCCATCTTCGTCGCGAACCGCTGAAGCATCGCGGTCGGGTCCGCGCCCGTGGAGAGGATGAAGATGATGGGCGTCCGCGCGTTGGTATCCGGGAACACGTCGTCCAACGTCCACGGCGGCGCCTCCGTGAACGCCTCCCCAAGCTCGACGCCGACGTACTGCTGCGCGCTCGAGACGGCGGTCTCCTCGCGGAAGACCTTCACGACCGCGAGCTTGACGAACGGCGTGAGCTTGTCGTCCCAACCGCGCGGGAGCGGCGCCTCGAACGGGGCGTCGGATTCCGCCCAGGCTCGGAACGCGTCCGAGTCGGACGCGAGGTCAGCCGCGAAGCCGTTTAAGACGTGAGAGAGGTCCTTCTCGAGGTACGCGATGTTTCTCCACACCGCGTCCGTGGCCCACTCGATCGGCTTGGGCGGGGCTTCGTAGTTCAGAGGCGTGCCGCGGAGGAACACGGACCACTCGCGCGGCTCGATTTTCATCCGCGCCGGCGCTTTGTCCTCTTCCTTTTCGTCGTCGGAGGAGGAGCCCTCCGCAGCCGAGTCCGCGGCCGCGTCCTCCGCCGGCGGCGCGTCCGAGGCGGATTTCTTCACCGGCGACGACGCCTTCGAGCCTCCTTCGCCTTCCTCGTCGTCCTCCTCCTTCGGCGGCTCGACCTCCGCGGCGCGCAGAATGCTCGTGCACAAGAGGAACGAGAACAGAAGCTTGTGCTCTTCGAACAACCCGCGGCACACGGCTTCAAACATAAACTGCGTCGTGTACGCCATCAAGTTCGTCAGGCGCTCGTCGAGCTCGTCGCTCGGCTCGCTGTTATCGATGCACAGGTTAAACAGCCGCATGAAGTACGCGAGCGAGTACTGGTACATCGGACCTATGAGCGCGAGGTCGGCGATGACAAAGTACAGGATGGAGCCGCGCGTCGCCGCGGCTCTGTACGTCTCTCGCGTCTCGTTGATGTTCTTTTCCGTCTCCTCGGCTTCGATGAGGCGGCCGCTGATCATCCCGGAGGTGATTTTACTGTTGTTCAGCGTGTCGATGAGGTCGACGTCGTCCAGGATGTTCCCTTCGGACTCTTTCAGGAGCTTTAAGATTTTGTCTTCCAAATCCTTGAGCTGCTTCTTATCGTTTGAAATGGACACGACGAGCCGGTCCTTCGCCTCCTCGAGGTCCGGGCGTTCCTTCCTCACGACGTCGCCCAAGAGCTGATCCTCCAGACCTTTGATCGTCACCGTGAAGTTGATGATCGTCACCTTGATGCAAATCTCGGGGAGGTAATGCGGGTTCGGCATCTTCGACGTGAGATAAAACTTGAAATTCGGATCGTAGTCCACGTCCGTGTCCCCGAGGCGAATCAACGTCCGGCCGTTCTGCGTGAAGACCGCCTTCTGAAGGATCGGCTCGAGCGCGGGGTCCAGCGTCTCGCCGATGTCCTCCACGAGCACCGGCGTGCCGATGCGAATGGAAGACTCGAGCGTGCGCAGGTAATTGGCGTCGGTGAGCTTGATAACCTTGAGCGCGTTTTTCGTCTCCATCGCCTTGATCCACGAGTTCGCCTGGTTCTGCGGGTCGATCATCAGCGGCCAGCGCTTCCCTCGCGTGACTAAGATGCCGTTGTCGATGGACACGTTGTCCGTGGGTAAACCCCAGATGTTCCAGTCTCGGACTTCGACCGGGGACGCGAGCGTGCCGCGCAGCGTGCAGTCGTCGCTCACGGGGATCTGGAGCTCTTTACACCGCTGGACCCACTTATCGACGAGCTCGTTCCTGTACGCGCCCGTGAACGCGCCAAAGTACGCGATGCACGCCGCGGAGAGGAACACGTCGCCGACGAGCAAGTCCGTCTGGTGCTTTAAGTCCTCCGCGGTGTCTTTCCAGCGGACTTGCTCGTCCGCAAGACCGCCGGTTAATTTCTCCGCGCGAATCAATCGATTCTCTGTGAGCACCGCCTGGTCCGCGAGCGATTGCTTCTCGTCTTGCGCGTCTTGCAACGCCTTCTCGAGCCGCGCGACGTTATCTTGCACCGCTTTGAGCTTATCCTGTTTCTCTTTCAGCTGAGCCATCGTCTCCGCGAGGGAGTCTTTCGCAGCCTGGAGCGCCGCCTTCTTCGGCTCGACGAGCTTCGCGACGCGCGAGTACACGTGCATCGCCCGCGTCCACATGCACAGACTCATCGCCGCTTTCGATTGCCGCTGCACGCTCTCGGGGGTGTAGTCCGGGTTCTCGACGTACACCGTGAGCTTCTTCATCACGCTGGCCTTGATGTTGTCCTTGTCGTAATCGAACAGCTCTTGCATGAACGTGCCGCGGGAGAGAACCTTCTTCGCGGTCTCCCAGTCTGGTTTCTCGCCCAAGAGGATGCACACGGCTTCCATCGTGAGCTGCACGAGCGGCGGCGGCTTCGGGAAGCCCTTCACCTCCGTGATGTCGCCCTTATTCAGCGCGTTGAGGGACTCCACGGCAGCCTCGAGCGCGGGCATGGCTTCGTCGAGGTCCGCTTGCGCGTCCGCGGCGATTTCCTCCGTCTTACGCGCCTGCTCTTTCGCGACGGCTTCTTCTTCGCCAACCTTCTCCTCGACGATCGCGGCGGCGGCTTTATCCTTGGCGACGTCCTCGATCAAGATCGCGGTCGCCGCGGCTTTCTCCTCGAGCACGGGACCGAGAGCGGTGAGCTCAACCTGGAGCGAGTCCACGACCGCGTTCGTCTCGTCGAGTTTTTGTAAACCGTTTAGGAGGCGATCGCGCGCGGTGCCGAGCTCTTCGCGCTTCTCCGCGAGCAACGACGTGTACAGGTTGATCAGGTCGAGGTAGGACTTTGGGGTGGTGTAAAACTTCCTTCGGAGCTCTTGGAAGAAACGGTCGGACGTTTCCGTTACGCTGACGTGGATGTCCACGCACATCGCGGCGACCGCGTCGTTCGCCTCCGGCGTCCCCAGATCCACCGTCGACAAGAACCGCTTAGAGACGGAGTTCAGCGCCTCCGCGGGCCACTCCATGTACCAGTCGATCGTGCAGCAGTTAATGAGCGACGGGAACTGGCGGCATCGCGAACGGAACGCCTCGCCGACGGGGGACATGCACAGGATGATGTGCAGATTGTCCCTGACGCGGTTGATAAACGTCGAGTACAAGACGTCCTTCGTCGCCGGGAGTCCCAAGCTCTCGACGTACGGCCGAATGTCCGACATCAAGCGTTCTTTCTCGTCCTGCGCGAATAGACCGGGAACCTCGCCGCTGTTGAGGATGTTGTTTATGTCCTCCACGAACGACTCCGTGACAATCATCGTGTCCGTGAACAAGAAAACCGTCGGCGTGCCCTGAATCCCGGCTTGGACGTAGAGGGATTTCAAATCTTCGCGGAACTCGCCGAGGCCGTACCCGCGCGTGAGCTCGATGCTGAAGCACTTAAACCCAGCCATGAACGTCGCGAACCGCGTCAGGGACTGCTTCCCGCTGCCGCCGACGCCGACGAGCATCGCGTTCCCGCGCGGTTGGCGAAGGATGCGCGCGATCCTCGTCGCGTGCTCCGCGGCGTCCGCGAAAAAGACGAGATTCATCGCGTTCGTGCTCGAAACGTTGTAATCCTCGAGGACGTCCTCCATGATCTTCGTCATCGCGTCGAAGTCCGTGGCTTCTTGGTACACGCGCTCTTCCGGCTCCGTGCCGGGGACTAAGAAGTCGCCGAAGATGATGTTGCGTTCTTCGAACAGCTGCGCGTAATTTGGCCCGCCGTTGAAGTTTTTCTTCACGAGCTCGCCGCACATCTTCTTGTAGTAGTTCTTGTCCTCGATGCTTATGAGGCGGTCGTGGAACACGCGCATGGACTCGTGCACCCACAGACGAATCATGACCTCTTTCTGTTTGCAGTTCTCCGGGGTCACGAGGAGTAAACCTTGCATCACCTTGCTTAAATCTCGCAGGTTGAACGTGTAGTGCGACTTCGCCGGCGTCGGGAGAAGCTCCTCGCTCATCCTTCGGTACACCTCCACGGACGAGCTCACCACGGGCTTGACCATGTCGTGGAAGTCCCGCGGGAAGTCCTGTAAGAACCCGTTGAAGATCGCGCCGAGAATCGTCTTCATGCTGTCGTCCGACGGCGGTGGCACGTTCAGCATGTTGAAGTGCCTGAAGAAACGCGGGGTGACCTCTTGGCGTCCGCCGCCCGGGGGCGCGCACGCGGAGACCAGAGTCGTGTCCTCGATGTCCTTCCAGTACAGCTTCTTGCGGTCGTAGAACCCGCGGAAGTCCTGGAACTGCCTCAGGAGCTCCACGGGCGGCTGCGCGCCGTACGTCTCCCGCGCGGGCATGTTCACGTCGTCGACGAAGAGAACGACTTTTTTATTCGGCGGAGCGCCGAATTTCGTCTTTCGCTTCTTCTCGAGCTTGGACTCGATCAACAGCTGCGTGTCGTACGCGGGCGTCTGCGCGCTGAAGTTGATGATGACGTTCACGAGACCTTTCTCTTCCTGCGATCGCTGCAGGTAGTCGGTGATGATGACCGACTTCCCAACCCCGGAGCCGCCGACGAGGAGCAGGCTCTTGTTTACTTCGAGGCACGTCTGCAGCAAAAACGAAAACCGCGTCGTGTCCACGTTCGGGACGAGGAGCTGGAAGTACGGCACGGACTTGCTGTAGTTGAACGGCTGCACGACGTCGTTCCACGGCGCGAACTTCCCTTTCGGGACGTCCTTATCCTTCGTGATGACGTACCAGTCGTACACGGTGCCCTTCGTGGGTAAGTTGCCCACCTCCGGGAGCTTCTCGAGTAAAACCTCGCGCGTCCACTCGTCAAAGGCGTAGTAACACTCCGCGTCGACGTTCCCGCCGATGCTCCACACGTACGAGAACAAATAAATCTTCGCGAGCTTGCTGTGAAGGAGCTGCGGGTCGTCCGCGAAGTCCACGCCCTTTTCGGGCTGCATGAGCGACTTGAACAAGAACGTCAGCGACGTGATCAAGTTGATGTCCACCGTCGGGATCCCCTCTGTGAGCTTTTTCCTGACAAACTTGATCCCCACGTCGATCGTGTTCTCGAACATCTCGAGCATCCACGCTTTCGTTTCGTCCGTCATCGCCTCCGGGAGCTGCGTGTTCGCCCACGTCGTGACGTACGGGATCCACCCGAGCTCCTCGGGGGGAACGTAGACCATCCCGCATCGGGAAACCGTCGCCGGGGACGCGACGGCTAAATCTTGCACCTCGAAGAGCATCCGCATCGTGTGCGGGTTGAGCTTGATGCGCTCGCCGTTCGGGAGACACAACACGCAGTTGTCGTCCAACACCGTGTTCATGTTCTCGATCCAGATCGCGTCTACGGGGCCGTCGAAGACGACCCATTTTTTCTCCATCGTCGGGTCCGCGACGGCGTTGCGAATCAACGTCGAGCCGAGGCCGTCCGTCCACTCGTTCGTCATGAGGTTGTACTCGCCGTAGAGCTCGCCCATCTTGATGCACTTCGGGTTAAACACGTACGTGTGTATCTTCTGGAACGACTCGTTCTCGTGGCCTTCCTCCCGAAGGCGCGTCAGCGCGGACTTGAGCATCCGGTAGCACGTCGTCTTCCCGCCGCCGGTGGGGCCGACGAGCATGACGCCGAAGCGAACGTTAAACGTCTCGTACAGCTGTACGACTTTGACGACAAACTTGTGCACGTTCTGAAGCGTCGCTTCCTCTAACGACGTGATGATCGCCTTCTCGAGGTCGCCCGCGTCGTTCTCGGGGACGACGACGCCGGGGAATAAATCGCCGACGATCGCTTCGAATAACTCCGCGTCCTCGGATAAAAATTTCGGCAAGTTTGAATCGCGCATCGCGCGAATGAGCACGACTTGCTCGTCCAGATCCGGGGACCCGCGCTTCAGGGCGCCAGCCATGACGAGCACGGACTTGAGCGCGCGCATGCCAAAGTCGTAGTGGTCCTGCTGCGACAGCTGCTCGCTCGACAGCTTGTACAGCTTCACCATCTTCCGCGACAAGTCTTTCGACGTCTCGAACCCCTCGCTGAAGAGCATCACCTCCGCGACGAGCGCATAATCCGGAATCATCATCGCCATCGGTCGGAACAGCGCCTTCAGGTTATCCGGGAGCTCCGTGCGGCCGGCGTACCCGGGGTTCATCGTGATGAACACCGCGAACGAGTGCTGGAGGCGCATGTCGCGGCCTTCGAAGTTGAACCGCGTCAGCTGCGCCTTCATCGCGTTTTGAATCGTCAAGAGCTGCTGCGCGACGACGGATAAAACCTCGATGTCGATCCTGTTGAACTCGTCGAAGCACGCCCACGCGCCGCACTGCGCGAGCCCGGCGAAGAACTTCCCCATGAACTTGAAGTCCAAGTTATCGCCGCAGTTGAACACGACGCACTGAACCCCGAGCGCTTTCCCGAGATCTTTTGTGGACTCGGTCTTCCCGGTGCCCGCGGGACCGGCGGGCGCGCCGCCGAGTTTTAAGTGCATCGCCCCGGTCAACGTCATGTAACAGCGATCCGTCATCGGCGTCACGACGAGGCGCGACTGCGCGCCGAGGTACTCGTACGCGTACGTGAACATGCTGTTCGTCTGTCGTATGTACACGACGTCCTCTTCGTCGTTCCAGTAATACCGCAACTGCATCTGCCAGTTGAAGTCGTTCGTGCTCTCGGTTTTTTCGTTGTACAGCTCCTCCGTGATGTCGCGCGCGTGGACGTCTATCGTGATCAACGCGGCGATGATCTTGCGGTGCAAGGACGTGAGGTGGCCGCGGACGACGACGGTCATGTCTTTCAAGTCCGAGCGGTTGCTCTCGAGCCACTGATGCATGTTTTCCACGGGCGAGGACGACTCGAGCGCGTTCACGACGCCGCGGCACCAATAAATTTGCGAAACCGCGATGACGATTTGCGCGGGCTGCTTTAGCACCCACTTCGTCCTCTCCTCCTTCGGGTAGCTCAAGTACGAGTCCTTGCCTTGGCGCTTCAGCGACGTCACCATCGCGGCCTCGACCGCGCTGAGCCACTGCTCCACGTTCCCGCGCGCTTTGAGGTTCTTTCCTAACCCGACGCGCTCGCCTTCGCCGGAGAACATCGCGTAAATGTCCACGCTCTTCGGGTCGTCTCCAAAGTCTAAAGATTTGATCCCGTCGAAGCACTTGGACATGTGCGGCTGCACCGCTTGGACGTTCTTCGTCTGCGCTAATATTTCTAAGAGCTCGTCGTTCGAGAGGAAATAGAAACGCGGGAACGCCATGCGTTTCGTCTCGAGGTATTCCTCCAAGTTTTTCTGGATGCGGTCCAGCGTCTCGGACGCTTTTTGAAACGACGCCAGGTATCCCGGCGTCGTCCCCGCCTTGAGCGCGTTGTCGTTCTCCCGCGTCTTCCGCATGATGTCCTTGTACTGCTTGTCCACCGCGAAGAACTGCTTCGCCTCCGTGGGGAGCTGCCGCTGGATATCCGGCGCGCTGAAGATGGACTCGAGGTACATCCAGTTCTTTTGCACGTTGAGCCACTCGTCCAGGGTTTCGCCGAACAAGTTCAGGCTCTTCTCCACCTTCTCCACCTCGGTGCGAATCCCCGCGACGAAGCGCGAGGACATGATCGTCGCCATCGTGACCTGGGAGTCCTCCAGCGCGGTCGTGATCTCCTCGATGCTGCCCAACACGAACGTGTCTTTGGTCTCTTTGTACGCGACGCAGGAGAAACAAATATCGTCCCACTTGGAAGTCACCTTCACTAAGAGCTCCTCGAGCGCGGACTCTTGCGTCGCCTCCACGGACACCTTCGCGATCTCTTCCGAGAAGTCCGGCGCTTTCATGTCCAGAATTTTCTGCAACGTGAAGTTGTCCTCGCGGTCGAACTGCCCGATGATGTCCATGATCTTGTCCCAGTGCCTCGGCTTCATCGACTTGTTCAGAAGCGCGTTGATCACCGGAAGCATGTTCTTGTAGTTGTCCACCTTCTCTTTGAACTTCGGCACGACCTGGTTCGGCGGGAGCCCCCTCTCGAGCTTGACGCACAGCTTGACGTACTTTTGAACAATCTCGTCCATGGACGCCATGTCGATCTGGTCGAAGAGAGACTCCGCCCACGACTCCATGTGCTTGTCGAACTCGATGTCGCTGATCCACAGCGACCGCTTGAGCTCGACATCCGTGGCCACCTCGGCGAGGTCTTGAAACTCGCTGACGGACACGCCGAAGATGTTTTGGTAGTCCGCGATGTTCTTCGCCTGCACTTTCTGCGTGTTCACCTTCTCCGTGAGGTCGGTCATGTACGCGATCACGCTCTCGCGGTCGGCGTCGATGTCTAGGATCATCTCCGCGTTGGCCTCTCGCTTGAGCTCGCTGAGTTCTTTCGAGATCTCCTCCACCTTCGAGTCGAGCTCTTCGCTGAACCGGCCGATGTTCTCGTCCTTCGCGGTCTCCGCCTCCTCGAGCACGGTCTTCAGGTGATTGAAGTCCGTTATCAACGTCGCGAACGCGGCGGCGTCCATCTCCTTGACGGGGTACTTGAACTCGTCGATGAGGTCGTACAGGCGCGACACTTCATCCGCGTCCGCTTCGAGCTTGTCGAGCAGGCCATCCCTCAAAGACTCCGCGAAAGACATCGACGCGACGAACTCCTCCGTCGTGGAAAGCTTCGCGGTGAGCTTCGTCGTCGCGTCGTGCACTTGCGTGATGAAGTCCGTGTACATCGACGCCGCGAGCTCGGGGAGCATCTTCTTGTAATCCGCGAGTTTCGTCACCGGCGACGGCAGGAGCGTCTCTTTGAGCTCCTCGGAGTTGATCCGCACGATGCCGACGTCTGAGGTGACGTAGAACCCCTCGATGCGTTCTTTTTGGTCCAAGAACTTGATCATGTCGCGACGGAACTGATCTAACGTCACCTCGCCGTTCCTGTACCCTTCCATCATCTCCGGCAGCGAGTGTTTCCGGTTCGAGAGGAGCATGTCCTTGAACTGATCGAAGTGCCTCGCGTACTCAAGCGCGGTGTCAAAGCCAAACTTCAGCGCGCGCTTCACGCGCCGCACGATGTCCTGGTGCCGCTCGTCGTCGATGAACTCCGCGAGGTTATCGTGCCCGGTCTCGAACGGCTCCTCGCCTTCTTTCACCTTGGACATGAGCGCGTCGTCGTCCGCGAGCCTTCGAACCGCGGATAACGTCCCGACGAAATCGCCCACCGCGGCTTCGATCTCGTTCGCGTACGTCTCCACGCTCGGGGTGAACTGAAGCGTCGCGGGCGTTGGGCCGGGCGCGGCGTCGTCGCCCTCGGCGCCGCACTCGCTCGCGGCCGAAACCTCCTCGCCCCCTTCCGGTTCCGCGAGAAGAAGCTTCAGCTCAAACTGCGGCGCGACCGGGTATTTCGGCTCAAACTTGTTCAGCCTCTCTTCCTCTCTGCGGTGCTGCCGTTCCATCGCGGCTATTTTCGCGTCGTCGCGCATCTTTTGCATCTCCGCGTTTCTCTTCCCAGTCTCCGTGTTCGAAGTCCTCGCGGCGCCGACGGTCATCTTCACCATGCGCATCATCGCGATCTGCGCCCGACCTCTCGGTTTCCGTAAATAGTACGGCGGATTCGGCGTCTCGAACTGCTCCTCCGTGCACTGCCGCGTCGCCGCGAGAACGTCGGAGACGGACGATATCAGCACCTCGTGCAGCGCGTCGCAAATCATGTAATCCATCGTCTTCACGTACGACGACAGCCGCCGGCGTTGCGTTCGACGCGTCGCCGCCACCGTGTACGCGAACTGCGCGGACTCGTCCTTCCGCTGTCCTCCTCCTTCCGCGTCGCCGCTGCGCTTCGTGCCGGACAGCGTCGAGGACACCCGCGCGTTGACTTTGTCGTCGATCTTCTCCGTCTCGTGCCCGACGCGATCTTCGCGGATCGCGTCGTCCTCCGCCTCGGCGCCGTAAAAATCATTCAGTCGACGCTCCAAGTCTTCCATCGCGCCGTCGCACGCGCCGTCCACGAGCGCGATCGTGTTCTCGCCAAACTCGTGGATCGTCCGTCGCATCTCTTCCCGCGCCGCCGCCTGATCCCCGCGGAACTCCTCGAGCGTTCGAATCTCGCCGACTTTGAGCTTGGAGAGCCGCGTTTCGCTGAGCTCGAAACATCGCGCCCGCACCGCGAGCGTCGCGGCTTGGAACAGCGGATCTAAACAGAACAGCCGCTTCTCGATCGCCTTCTGCGCGCGCTTCATCTTCGAGTGTCGCACGCGCCCGATCCACGTGCTGAACCCTTTCCACGGGCGAAACTTACTGAACACCTTCAGGTCGCGCATCGCGTAGAACAGCTTGTACTCGCGTTCCCACTGCTCCAGCGTCGTGAACTCCGCGTCGACGCCCTCGACGAACCGCGTGATGCCCTGCACGCTCATCGTGTAGTAGTCCGCGGGGTCCACGTCCTCATACGGCTTCATCACGAGCGCGTACGGATCGTAATCGTTCGGGCTCTTATCCAGCCGACGCAGATACACGAATTCCGTGCTGTTCGGGAATTTACGGAGCTTCGCCGCGAGCTCGAGATACTCGCCGCCGTCGCGCCTCGCCGCCGTTTCCGAGTGCCTCGCGCGCTTACGGTACGTCGATGGATCCTCCGGCACGACGAGCTCCATCGCGGAGAGCCCGCTCGGGCGCGGGGCTTTCGGGCGCGTCGAAGCTTCCCTCGGGGTGGTCGTCCGCGCCGCGAGCTGTCGCAGTCGCTCGTCGCCGGCAGCCGCCGTCGCGGGCGCGGGCGCGGTCGTCTCGTACGTCGTGACGACGATCTTGCTCTCGGGGCGGCCGCTCGAGGTCTGCGAGAGGGGGGGGAACGCGCGCGCGGGGGGGGGGGTCAGCGGGACGGCGACGACGCGCGGAGGAGGGCGACGGCCGGGCGGAATGCCGGAAATGGATGCGCGTCGATCGATCGCGCGGAGATCGACGGGGCGTCGCGCCGCGCACCTTGCGTCCGCCCTTGTTCGCCTGCGGCCTGAGCGCGGCGCCTCCCGGGACTTTCGGCTTCGGGTAGAGCTGCCCCTGAAGCGCGTTCCGGTTCATCTTCTTCGCGGGGCTCTTCGACGGGCTCGACTGCGGGGACGACGAGGGGACGGGCGAGATGGGGCGGGCGGTCGCGTGAGACGGACGTCGTTCTACGATGTGACCGAAGCGGGCATTCCGGTCTTCTCGCGGGACGGGACGCGCGCGCGCGCGCACCTTTTCGCTCGTCGAGACCGCGGCGTCCGCCGCCGCGATCTCGTTCCCGCCTTTCCCCATCGCGCCAGACGACGTCCGTCCGCGGTCGTCGCCCTCGCGAGGTCGCGCACCGCCTCGGTTGCGCGTCTCTCAGATGACCGCTCGGGGCGGATTCAGTCGCAGGCGTAGCAGGGTGTGTGTGTTATTGGGTGGAGTCCTGCGCGCGGGGAGCGTACGGACCCGCCGTAGTACGGAAACGCGCACGTTCTGACTGACGCGCGTACGGCGGTCGGATTCAAGCGGAAAAAAAGGCGGCGAGCGCCGATCGCGAGATTTAGGGTCGTCGTGGACGCGCGCGCGCTCCCACTCCCGACGCGCGCGCAGCACACGCGCGGTCACCCCGGCGCGCTCTTCCCGCGTCGATCGATCGATCGATCCGCGCTTCTTCGCGGCTTCGCCTCGTGAGACGCGGTTTCGCGACGTCTTCGCGGCGTCATGCGCCCGATCCTCCTCAAAGGCCACGAGCGCCCGCTGACGTTCATCAAGTACAACAGAGACGGCGACCTCCTCTTCACGTGCGCGAAGGATCACCACCCGACGCTGTGGTACGCGGACGACGGCGAGCGCGTCGGGACGTACGTCGGACACAATGGCGCGGTGTGGACGTGCGACGTCACGCACGACTCGAGAACGCTCGTTACGGGCAGCGCGGACACCACGTGCAAGATGTGGGACGTCGAGACTGGCACGTGCTACTTCACGCATCAGGCGCGTTCTATACACTGGTTCCCATACGACCACGTCGGCGTGGTGAACGCCGATCCTTAAGGAGTTCGCCCGGCGTCTCTCTCCGCCCAGGGTCCCTCGGTTTCAATCCCGACACGCCTCGACGCCTTTCAACTCCGACTGACGCCTTTCGACTCCGCCCCGACGTTCGCTCGTATGGAATGGCCCTCAGTTCGATCAACCCGCGCGAGCGGTCGCGCTCGCGCAGGGCGACGAGAAGATGTGCATCTCCACGGACCCCTTCATGGGCGTCCCCGCTCGCGTTCACATCGTGAACGTCGCGGCGAACCGCGAGGAGCAGACGAACGAGATCGTCGCGTCCTTCGGAGACGGCGTCGAGGGACGAATCAACCGCGCGCTCTGGGGCCCTCTGAACGAGACCATCCTCACCGGCGGCGAGGACGGCGTCATCCGCGCGTGGGACGTGGAGACAGGGAAGATCAAGCTCGAGGCGAGGGACCACAAGAAGCAGATCCAGCACTTGTGTTTGAGCGAGGACAAGACGCACTTCGTCAGCGCGTCGCTGGATAAGACGGCGAAGCTGTTCGACTCGGAGACGCTGGAGTGCCTGAAGACGTACGTCGCGGACCGGCCGGTGAACGCGGCGATCATCTCGCCGATTCTCGATCACATCGTCCTCGGCGGCGGGCAGGACGCGATGGCGGTGACGACGACGAGCTCGAAGGCGGGGAAGTTTGACTCGAAGATTTACTTCAAGGTGTACGAGGAAGAGATCGGGAGCATCCGCGGGCACTTCGGGCCGGTGAACGCGCTCGCGTTTAACCCGGACGGACGGTCGTTCACGACCGGCGGCGAGGACGGGTACTCGCGCGTGCATCACCTCGACAACGATTACTTTCGCATTCGCTGATCGAAACGTTTCGGCGGGTTCACCATTATACTTAGAAGAATACACGCGATCTTAACTGAAATTTCAGGATAGTCACAACGCAACACGAACTCGCGATCGTCCTCGCGTCCTCCCTCTCGTCAGTCCCACTCCCCGCTGAGCTCGCACTCACCCGCGTAGTTGCAGTTCACGCTGCCGTACTGCGCCAACGTCAGGAGCTTCATCGTCGTCGTCGACGACGTCAGCGCCTCCGCTTTCTCGACGTAATCCTTCAAGTGCGCGCTCGCCTTGTGCTCCTTGTACGCAGCCTCGTCCTCGTACACCTCGTACAGGTGCACGACGTTCGGGTCGCCGTCCACGGGGATGCCGTAGTCGAAGTACATGCATCGGTCGTTCGCGAAGCAGTTCGTGATGTGCCCTTGAATCAGCTGCGCGGAGGCGTTTTGGTTTTCGGAGGTTACTAACTGATGAATAAGGAGGTTGTTAAGAGGGAAGGATATCCGCGTCGGATCGGATGGTCACGCGGGCTCGAGGGGGGCCGCGTCGCACCTCGTTGTACTCGTCCATCTTCCCTTCCTTGACCGTGACGGTGACGAACAGAGACTGCCTGCCTTCCTTCGCCGCGCGAACGACGCCAGCCTGCGGTGTGGGCGGGTCGGGTCGGAGGCGGATGCGGAGTCAGCGACGACGATCGGATGGATGGATGGATCGGGCGACGGGACGCGACGACGGTTCGCGCGGAGGGAAGACGCGCGAGACGACGCGCCTTGACGGTCCTTCTCGCGCGCGTCGGCGCCGCGCGCGAGAGCGCGCGTCCGGTGATGAACGCAGAACGCGACGCGGTCGCCATGATTATCGAACGTTCGGGTCGCCGTCCACGTTCGCGGCGCCGGATAATGGAACACGTTTTTCTTCGCGTTGCGCAGTTTCGCGCCACGCGCTTCGAGTCGTCGTCCCATTTGACGACGGCGCGGCCACGATGGCGTGCGTCGCGCGCGCGTCCTTCGCCGCGTTCGCTTCCTCCTCCTCCTCCTCCTCCATCCCGAAGACCGGCAAAGGCGGATCGTTCGTGGATCACTGCCACGGCGTCGAGATCAAGGGCGGCGGCGCGAGCGCGACTGATGAGGGCGCGGGCGGCGTCCTGTCCGGGCTCACGTTCGCGGTGAAGGACAACCTCGATCTCGCGGGGCATCGAACCGGATGCGGCAACCCGGACTGGCTCCGGACGCGCGGCGGTACGCCCGCCGCGACGCACGCGCCGTGCGTCGCCGCGATGCTCGACGCGGGCGCGACCTGCGTCGGGAAGACGCAGATGGATGAGCTCGCGTGGTCGCTCCAGGGCGAGAACGCGCACTACGGCACGCCGTCCAACCCCGCGGATCCCTCGCGCGTTCCCGGAGGGTCCTCCTCCGGGAGCGCGTGCGCGGTCGCTGCCGCGCACGTCGACGTCGCCCTCGGCACGGACACCGCCGGGAGCGTCCGCGTGCCCGCGTCGTACGTCGGCGTGTACGGCTTCCGTCCCTCGCACGGCCGCGTTCCCGTCGACGGTTGCGTCGCGTTGGCGCGCTCCTTCGACTGCGTCGGTTGGTTCGCGCGCGACGCCGCGACGTTGATGGCGTGCGGCGCCGCGCTTTTGCCGCCCGACCGGCCGAGCGGGACGATTCACGCGGACGGGTTCAAGCGGTTGATCGTCGCGACGGACGCGTTCGCGACGTGCGACGCGGGGACGCGCGAGGCGTTGATTTCGGCGATCGAGAGAGCGGCGAAAGCCGGCGGCGACCTCGAGCCCGTGGGCGCGCTGTTCGAGAACAGGAGAGAGGAGACGCTTGGCGTATATCATGGTTCGGTAGATGGTTCGGGAGATGGTTCGGGCGGCGGCGCCATCGACGGTGTCCCGCCATTTGAGGCGTGGTGGGACTCGTTCCGGACGCTCCAGACGCGCGAGGTGTGGCTCGAGCACGGCGCGTGGATCGAGGAGACGGATCCGTCGTTCGGCCCCGGGGTGGCGGAGCGGTTCGCCGCCGCCGAAGCCGGCGGCGGCGCGGCGACCGACGCGATCGCGGCCGCGAACGCCGCGCGCGACGCGATCACGCGACGCCTGAACGCGATGCTCGAAGGCGGCGGCGTGATCGTGTTGCCGTCCGCGCCGTCGCCCGCGCTGAAGACGGGCGCGAGCGCGGAGGCGACGGAGGCGTTTCGCGCGCGGCAGCTGCGGCTGACGACCGCGGCGGGGATGGCTGGACTGCCGCAGGCGCGTCGGTTCGGTCGGCGAATCGTCTTTCGCGCTCTTTCCTTCGATGTTCGTCGACCACACGATCGTCCACGTCATACAAAACTGACCAATCGCTGCTCTCTCTCTCTCTCTCGTCGTCCGCCGCAGGTGTCGATTCCGGCGGCGACCGCGGATGGCGCGCCGGTCGGGCTGTCGTTCATCGCCGCTCGCGGGAGGGACGAGGAGCTGCTCGCGCTGACGGTGTCGCTCGAGCGCGCGTTGTTTTAGCGCGCGCGCGGCGGGGGGTAGACGTAGAGCTAGAGGGGACCGCGCGGCGAGGGCGCGCCTCGGAGGACGGGGGAAACCACCACTGTAATCCATTCCATTCGTTCTTCTTTCCCGTCCTCGCCGCGCGCGCGAAGCACGCTGTGAGATCCTGCGCTCCCGCAGATCGAAACCCTGCACCTCCGATCAAGTTGAAACGGGCCCGCGATCGTATCGGACCCGCTGCAGGCCGATTTGAAGCCGAAGAGTGCCGCTGTGAAATTTGTGCAGCCAATCAAATCTCGCCGCGCTGTCACGAATATCGTGTACAGTCAGCGAAAAAGCGTGCTGACGCGGACGGAGGGGTACCATCAGTTTCGCGAAAACAACGGTTTTTCGTGCGTCATTTCGTACTCTGTTCGTACGAGCAAACAGTATGAAGTACGCGTACGTCGCGTTTTTATCTTTTCGCACTTCTCGCGAAACTCGCATTATGGCCACGGAAAAAGTTGTAAAAAGGACGCGTTCTTTCACTCGGCGTCCCATTCATCCGTCACACGCGCAGCTCACACGCTCGCACACACCTTCTTTCCTTCACTCCCCTAAAAACCCTCACTTTCAACATGGATCAGATGGATGTCTCCCTCGCCGGCCGCGTACGTTCCCCGCGCGCGCGTTTTCTTCTCTCGCGTCGCGAGCCGTTCCCGCGCGGAAAAAAACACCTTCGAATAATTATCCACATTAATTGTGGGAGGGTTCCGCGCGGAATACCCCGCGCGTCTCGCGCGCGCGCTTCCGCGACCTCCCCGCCCCCCTCCAAAACACTCTGAAGGCTTTCCTCTAACATTCTCTTCCTCGTTCCTCTTCTAACAGATCAACGTCAGAGGCGACGGTAACGTCGTCGAGGACCGATTCTCGCTCACCGCCTCCGCGGACTTCGCGAAGGGTGGCCGCATCACCCTCAACGCGAACCCCGGCTTCCGCCCGAGTGAGTGCCCGAACGCGCGCATCATCGCTCCCGCGGTCACGAATCGCGTTCGTCGGCGCGTTTTGAGGCGCATTCGCCGCGGCGGCGCGCGTCCGCGCGACGTTTCGCGCTTCGTGACGCGTCTTTCCGGGCCGTCCATCGCGCTCCGCTCAGCCGCGGTTCTTTGTTCTTTTCCCCGAAAAGAACCTTCGCTGACGCGATTCCCGCCGCTTTCTTCCTCCCTCCTTCCTCCCTCGCAGGCGCCGCGCTCAAGGACGGCAAGACCAACCTGACGGACGCGTCCCAGCTCTCCGGCATCGGCAACCTCGACGACATCGACGTCTCGGTGCGCGCGCGAACCAATCCGCGACCCCTCCGCGTTTAAACCCTCGTTCGCGGTTCACGGTTCGAACGAACCGAACCTGACCCTTCCGAGTTTTTTTCCACCCACCGCTCTGCCGCGAGTCGATCGATCGAATCTGACCTCCTCCTCCTCCTCTTCCTCCTCCTCCAGATCTCCAAGTCCGCGGACATCCTCGGCCAGGCCTGCGACCTCACGCTCTCCACCGAGTCCCTCGGCAACGGCGGCATCGCCGGCCTCCAGGTCAAGACGAACGTCGACAAGGTTGGAGACGTCACGCTCACGCTCGCGAAGAAGGGCCACAAGGCGTTCTCCGGCAAGAGCAAGGACGGCGAGGCGCAGGCGTCTGAGAACGACGCGTGCCGCATCGACGTCGCGCTCCCGCTCAGCGACGTGAACGCGGACCTCACCGGCTCCGTGAACTACGACCTGAACACCCAGGACGCGAACCTCTCGCTCGGGTACAAGAACGGGGACGTCGCGCTCCGCCTCCGCACGTCCATGGGATCCGACAAGTCGCTCTCGCACAAGGTCAACGCGGATTACAGCGGCATCGAAGGCATCGGCCTCGGCCTCGAAGTCAACGACGCCGGCGCGGGCAAGGTGACGGTCACGAAGGACAAGTATTCCCTCGTCGTGCCGGTGTCCAAGGATGGTGGTGTCGACACGAACAACGCGTCCCTCCGCATGACGTGGTCCATGGACATGTAAGCCATCTCTTCGATCGCTTTCGCCGTCGCGTCGCGCGACTTGCCACCTGACTAATAACGATGTAAAAAGAACCAGCCGGTTGTACCACCTGTTATTATACTATTATGTGCTTGAGTACGAGTATTACGGTCGAGTACGACTGCGTTTTCAATAAGACATTTCTTTTTCAATACACCTACGTATCAACCGCCGCGTCGCCTCGCCTAAGACTCGCCTCGACACGAGCGCGCACGATCGTAAAAATTACGTCAACATCAACCCCGGAGTCGCGCGCGCGTCGGTCGATCGATCGTTCGATCACTCCGCGGGCACGATCGAGTTGTAGTGCACGGGCGAGATGTACGACACGTACAACCGCTTGCTTTTCTCCCCTCTCCCCTCCGCGGGCTCGTACAACAGGTACCAGTTGTCCTCGGTGCTCTGCACGACGTGGATGGGCGATCGAAACGCGTCCGCGCACGCCCTCAGCGTCAGCTCGTCGCCCCACGTCCTCGGCTTCCGCATCTCGCTCGCGTACGCCCTGAACTCCGCGTCGTCCTCGAAGAAGATGGCGTACTCGTCCGCGCGCTGTGAGATGTGGTCCACGCACGCGTCGCGCACCGCCTGAGGGTTGTTCCATACAAAGCGATGTCGGGGTGGAGTTCAAAGGCGTCAGTTGGCGTTCAAAGGCGTCGCGGTCGGGGATTGAAAGCGAGGTTCGGGCGGAGAGAGAGGACGGCAAAAGTCCTTAAGGATCGGCGTTCACCACGGCGACGGGGTCGTATGGGGACCAGTGTATAGAACGCGCCTGATGATGATCTTGCGAGCCGAAGAGATTGAACGAGAGCGATCGAAACTGGCAGTTCCCGTCGTCGCCCATTCGCTCCGTGCGGAGGCGCATGCTTCGGAGGCGCGACTCGAGCAGCGCGACCCCCGCGGCGTGGCCTTTCACGCTCTCGTCCGAGTTGGCGCGCTCGAGGTCTCGCTGCTTCTCCATCGCGCCCGCGATGCGCGAGTCGTTCCTGCGAAATTTCGCAGCAGCGTTCTTCCCGCTCCCAACGCCGGTCGACGTGGACGACGACGAGGCTCCCCCGAACGCGGTCATCGCGAGCGCGCTCTTCTTCCACAGCGACATCGATCGGCGGTCCGCGAGCTCGGAGGTGAACTTCACCGGGACGGCTCGCACCGGCGCGGACGTCAGCCTGCGCTCGATCCCGCGGTTCTCGGTCGTGATGGGCGGGAGGTTCGGGATCGTCGTGACGCCGCGTCGCATCAACGCCTCCAGCGGCGTCTCCCCGGAGGGAGACGGCTCGTCCGAGCCCGCGGGCGCGGCGGCGGCGGCGGCGGGCTTCTTCTTCTTCGACGAGCACGCGCCCATGGCGACGGCGGGGCGTCGGCGACGACGACGCGGCGCGAGAGACGACTGACGGTGGTGTTGACTTCGTTCTGCCATTCCGTCACAGCAGTGCACTGCAGCTCTTCTACGACCCCTCTCAGGTGCGTTCTATACAAAAGTTTTTCACCCAGAGATCGGTTTCAACACTTGATCGCGTCTCCTTTCAACTGCCCGATGAACATTTTTTGTAGAGAACGCGCCTCAGCTTCCGCTCCACCCATCCGCCGCCGCCGCCCGTCCCGCGCGTCCTCTACACCTCGATCGCTATCTTCCCTCGCGTCCGCCGGCTCTTCAGCCTCCGAAACGCCTCTCGCATGCCGTCGTCCGTCAGCGGGACGACCGTCTCGATCGACGGCCGGAGACCCTTCTCGTCCGCGAGCGCGCGCAACGTCTCGAGGTCGTTCGCGCAGTTTGGAAATGTGATCCAAAACAACTCGCGTCGCGGCGGGAAGGCGTTCACCCCGGCGACGCGTTTCAACCCGGCTTTGACCCACCCGCTAAACTTCGCGCCGATCGTGACGTAGTTGTGTGGATCGCTGTTCGCGCCGGTCGCGAGTAACGGCGGGTTGTCGTGCGTTAACACGCGGCGTTCGTACGCGTGCGCCGCGTCGACGGCGTCACCGCTGGAGACGGCGTCGACGACGACGTCGAACGGCGCGCCGTTCTTCTCCACGATCGCCGCCAGCGCGTCCATCACGCGGTCGCGACCGTCGCCGTCTCGCGATCCTAAACCACCACCTTTAGGGTAAACACCACTAGGGTTAGGGTTCTCCCTCGAGTCGTACGCCACGACGTCGTCCGCGCCGAGGCTTCTCACGAAGGCGACGTTTCGCTCGCCGCAGATCCCCGTCACGCTCCCCGCGCCGAACGCTCTCAGCACCTTCACCGCGACGTGCCCGACGCCGCCGCTCGCGCCGATCACGAGCACCTTCTGACCGGGCTCGAACCCGTGCTGCGAGAGAAGCTGCACGACGGTCAGACCGGGAAGGACGAGCGCGGCGGCCTCGGCGTGCGTCAGCGCGCTCGGCTTTCGACACAGCTGATTCGACGGCACGCGCGCGAGCTCGCAGAAGCTCCCTCGCAGCGGCGGGACCGCGCCGAAGACCTCGTCGCCTGGGCGGAACGTCGACCCCGCGGGCGCGCTCTCGACGACGCCGCTGAGGTCGAACCCGCACGTCTTCCCGTTCGTGACGAGCCGTCGCGCGATGGGCCGGAGGAATCCCGGGAGCTTGTCGCCCACTACCTCCTTCGCGTCGACGGGGTTGACGCCGCACGCGCGGACGCGGACGAGGACCTCGTTCCCGTTCCCGCGCGGCGGCGGCGGCGACGGCGCCGCGCGCTGGACGACCTTCACGCCCTCGGGCGCGGCGTGGTCGTACACCGCCGCGCGCATTCGGACGCGGGCGAGCGCGGGCACCGTCGACGACGCGCTCGCCATTTGTGATCGAAGATCTCATCGGTGTCGTTGTTATGTTTTACTTTCGTAAGCGATACAATAAATAATCCCCCTCTCCCCCTCCGTTCCCTCCCCACGTCACGGCGTCCAAAAGAACGGATGCAACAGCGCGGTGTTGCACCCTAACCGCCCCCTCTGCAGGAAATTCCGCTTGCACACGAGCCTGCACGCGAGGTCCCATCCGAGCCCGCCGCCGACGTCCAACGCGGAGAAATCCCACCCGAGAGGCTCCACCTTCTTCCTCCACTTTCTCAGATCGTACCCCGCGTCTTCGAGGTTCGACCGGAACGACCCGTTCGGATCCATGACTTTCCGTCCCCGCAGCTGCGGCACGCACATCTGAAGGAATACCAGCCCCGCGGAGAAGGAGTCGAACAAGTCCGGCAGAAACGCCGCCCACACGAGCGGCGCGAACGTCGCCGCGAGCGGTCGCAGCGGCGGCGGCGCGGGAATCCGCTCCGGCATGATGAAGTTCTCCGGCGGGGAGTAAAACGGATCCAGAAGGCTCTGCTCCGGGTCGTAATTCACGCCGACGCGCAGATCCGCGGCGGCTCCGAAGTCCACGAGCTTGAACCGTCGTCCCATCAACACCAGATTCGCGGGCTTCACGTCCCGGTGCACGATGCCGATGTCGTGCAACCCGCCGAGAGTGAACAGCAGCCCTCGCAGCACGCTCTTCGCGACGGCGCTCGTGCGCTTCGCGTAATCGTCGCTCTCGTCGCGCTCGCGGCCGTATATCGCCTCCTCGACGCACTCCGGGTAATCCCTCCGAACGATCAGCTCCTCCAGCGTGACGTCGCCCTCGAACGCCCACACCAGGCACGGCGACGCCGCGTCCTCGACCACGTCGAACGACCCGAGGTACTTCGCGCACCCCTGCGCGACGAGCGGCGCGCGTCGGACGCGTCGGTTCATGTACTCCTCCGCGATCTGCAGCTGCGCGGCGCCCTGCACCGACCGCGCGCTCTTCACGACGAGCTCTCGGTCGGTCGCGACGTCCGTCGCGAGGTTGACCTGGCCGAAGCTGCCGTCGCCGAGCTTTCCCTTTTGTCGGACGTCCGACGCGTTGAACTTCTGCTCGAACAACACCGCGTCGATCGCGTTCGCGAAGTACGCGTCGAAGAACCCGGGGATGAGCCCCGGTCGCGAGGTGAGCCACAGGAAGGCGAGGAACGCGAGGAACAGCTCGTACTCGGCGTTGCCCGTGATCTGAGCGACGAGGGTCGAGGGTCCATAGTACGAAGCGACGTCGGGGCGGAGTTGAAAGGCGTCAGAAGCGGAGTTGAAAGGCGTCGAGGCGTGTCGGGATCGAAAGCGAGGGGTGATGGGCGGAGAGAAACGCGCGCCGGGAGAGAAAGTAAAGTCCGTCCTCGAGGAACGGCGTTCACCACGCCGACGGGGTCGTACGGGGACCGGTGTGAAGGAGAACGCGCCTTCGTGAACCCGCTGTTCACCTCCTCGCTCCACCACCGCTCGAGGAAGCCCTGGGACTCGCTCGGGAGGTACGCGTACGCATCCTTCGCCAGCGGCGCGGCCGCGTCCGCGATCGCCTTCGCCGTCCCCGGGACGCTCACGCCGAAGACGTCCGACGGGAGGTCCGGGAACAGCCTGGAGAAGTCCGAGCTCGCGGCGGCGGCGGCCGCGGCGTCCGACGCGACGGTCGCGAGCTTCGGCGCGAGCTCGCGTCCGAGATCCGCGGACGTCACGCCGGCGTCTTCCATGATTCCTCCGCGCGCGACGCGTCGACGCGGCGCGGGGCGGCGTCGTCGCGAGGGGCGCGCGCGGGGCGGCGGCGCGGGCGCGGTCGTCCACCGCGTCGCGAGCGCGGAGAGCGTCGTCATCGTCCGCGTCGTTCGATCGACCGATCGATCGACCGGTCTCGTTATCTACTCAGCTCCGCGACGATGGGGGACGCCCGACGACGACGGGACGACGGACGCGCGCCGCCGTTCGCGTCGCGCCGCGCGAGAGGACCCGACCCCGCGACGCGACGGGGCCCCGATTCGATCTTCAGACGATCGCGCGGGCGACGCGGCGTCGCGTGAAGTGACGCGGCGCGCAGACCGTCCATCCGTCCTCCGCGGAGGGTGCGGCCTGCAGCGTGACGCTGACCTGGCAGCAGGTCGCTCAGGCAGTCAGGGTCGTTCCTACAAAAAATGTTCATCATCGGTCAGTTGAAAGGAGACGCGATCAAGTGTTGAAACCGAATGATGGGTGAAATACGTTTGATATGAACGCACCCGAGAAGAGGTCCCGAGCGAGAAGTCACCGAAAAGATATCCGCAGTTCCAACAGTCAGCATCGATCAGTCCTCCGTCGCGCGCGCGACGTGGGTGGATGCCCGATAAGAAGGACCTCTCGCGCGCGATGAGCGGCTTCTCGGAGAACACCTTGGGCGAAATCAAGGCCTCGAAGTCCGCGGCCGCGCAGAAGGAGCTGTGGATCGACCTCATCCTGAGCAAGGAGTTCGTCGCCAAGGTTGACGAGGTGTTCGATCGATGCAACATCAACAAAGACGCCACGCTCGGGAAGTCGGAGCTCGCCGCCGCGATGGAGATGCTGTACCTCGCGCTCGACGAGCACGTGGGCGGGGAGGGGAATCTGCCCAAGGTGAAGGCGAGCGTGGACGAGATCATACGGAAGTACGACTCGAACCACGACGGGGTGTTGGATCGAGACGAATTCCGGGGATTCGCGCAGACATGTGCGATCTGATTCGTCTCCCCTTCTCGCTCCGTCTCTCCCGCGTCCGTCGTCTCTTCTTCGCGTCTCTTCTTCGCGCTCTCCGCCGACGCCGCTCGCTCACGTCTCACTCGCGCCAACCAACGACCACAATTACGACGTGACGTGACGAAACGAAACGACAGACTTCTCTCGCGTCGAGCTGCCGAGGTGGCGGATCGCCGCGAAGGGCGCGATGAAGGGCGCCGTCCTCTTCATCGCGTGGCACGGCTTAATCGAGCCGCTCGCGAATAAGCTCCTGATGCCGCACGTGCTCGGCGCGGTGAAGAAGAGCGTCACCTCGGGCGTTCTGAACGAAATGCGGAAGAAGAGGAAAGAGGCGCGGCGCGCGATCAAGAAGAAGATCTATCACGGCGTCGCGCCGGGGGCGGACGACGACACGAATCTTCCGAGCGACGTCGCGAACGAGTTGGAGTACGAGAAGTTTTTGAACCGGTGCAAGGTGTGCAAGGAGCTCGTGACGTTCGCCGTCTCGGGAGGCGTCGCCGCGGTCGCGGGGTTCTTGTGATGACGCGATGGATGGACGCGCGCTGTGTGTGAGCCCCCCTTATTATTAGTCTATTATCGTGGACTACGCTACGTGTAAGACAACCTACTGTAACCTGTGTGAGACGACTCACCACCACCGCCGACGCGTCTCATCCGTCCCGTCGTCGCTCTCGTCTCTTCTCCTCTGCTCGTCAGTACGTCGTGAAGCTCCTCGCCGCGCCGCCGTGCCCGCCTCTCATCTGCTCCATGTGCAGATCGTACGCGCGCGCCTCCGCCGCGCTCATCGCCCCCTTCGCGCCGCGCATCACCGCGGAGAGCCTCGTCGGATCGCGCGCGGGGACGTCGCGTCGGTCGCGCTCGAACTCGTCCGGCAGCCGCGCGCGCTTGAAGAGCTTGTCCGCGTGCTTCTCGAGCGCCGCGGCGCGCTTCTCGTCGTCCGACGCTCGCGGCGCGGTCAGCGACGCCATCGTCCGCTTCAGACGCTCCGCGACGCGGTCGTCCGCCCTCGCCTTCGACGACCTTCGTCGCTTTTTCCCGACGCCGCTGTCCTTCTTCCTCTCCCCGCGCGACGACGACGACCGCTTCCTCTTCGCGGAGGAGGACTCTTTCTTCTCGCGCTTGCGCTTCCTCCTCCGACGCGACGCGCTGCTCGAGCTCGAGCTCGAGCTCGAGTCGCCGCTCGAGCTCGAGCTCTCGCTCCGTGACCTCCCCATCGCGGCGCGAAGTGACGTCGTTCCGCCTGTCGTCGCCGACCGCACTATCAGATGCGAACGTTTTTCACCCACACTTGGTTTCAACAATTGATCGCGTCTCCTTTCAACTGACCGATGAACTTTTTTGTGCGAGTCGCACTCGTCGCGGTTTGAACGAACGACAGGACGCGGACGGTCGACTCCCCGCAATCCATCCAGGCCGTCGCGCGCACTTCCGCGCGCGCGTCAGCTCGCGCACGCCGGCGATCCGATCACCCCGCTCGCGTCGTCTACGCACGCGCGACTCGCGATCGCGCGCGAAGAACCGCGTCGACGCGCACGAACGCGCTCGCTCCGCGCGTCTCAGATCCATCCGATCGCGGCGCGCGCGGATCTCGCTCGTCGCGAGTAATAAGTCGTCGTCGCTTTAGGGAAAGCGAAGCGCGCGAAGAAGACGCGCGATCGGTCGGCGACGCGAATACTACGTGAAAGATGGCGGACTCGCGGTCCAACTACTCGCTGACGACGTTCAACAGCAGCGGCGAGCTCGTGCAGATCAAGCACGCGCTCGCGGCGGTGGGCGCCGGCGCGACGTCGCTGGGCATCCGCGCGACGAACGGCGTCGTCCTCGCCACGGAGAAGAAGCTCCCGACCACGCTCGTGGACGAGACCACGGTGGAGAAGATCGCGCAGCTCACGGACGAGATCGGGATCACGTACTCGGGCATGGGACCGGACTTTCGCGTGTTGACGCGCAAGACGCGCAAGGAGACGCAGGTGTACTACAGAACCTACAAGGAGCTCGTGCCGTGCTCGCAGCTCGTGCGAGAGACGGCGACGGTGATGCAAGAGTTTACGCAACGCGGCGGCGTGCGGCCGTTCGGGGTGTCCCTGCTCATGGCCGGGTTCGATAGCAACGGGCCGCAGCTGTATCAGGTCGATCCGTCGGGTTCGTATTTCGCGTGGAAAGCGAGCGCGATCGGGAAGAACATGACGAACGCGAAGACGTTTTTAGAGAAGCGGTACAGCGAGGACATGGAGCTCGAAGACGCCATTCACACCGCGATCTTGACGCTGAAGGAAGGGTTCGACGGGCAGATCAGCGCGGAGAACATCGAGATCGGCGTCGTCGCGGAGGATCGGAAGTTTAGGGTCTTGACCACCGCGGAGGTTGCGGATTACCTCAGCGAGGTCGAGTGATGACGTGTCGACCTCGAGGGCGGAGCGCGGCGCGCCGCGTCGAATTGTTTTGATGAGGGTGGAATAAAAATAACCTACCACGTTGCAGGTATTCCGCTAGAGTCTACTACTCTATCATCGCTACTATAAGAGAACGAACGCGCGATCGCGTCAGTCCCACACGGACTCGTCCGGGAAGTTCCACGTGTCCTCCACCCCCGCGCGCGAGTGCATGACGTACGCGAGCGGCCGGTCGGCGTCCCCGCCGTTCCCGCCGCCGGCGTGCACGACGGCGTAGTCGTACATCAGAAGCGACCCGCGCGCGAGCTCCGGCGCGATCTCCTCCGCGTCCTCCCTCAGCTTCCTCTGCCTCGCGTCCAAGTACGCGGCGTCGTGGTCCCAAGCGTGCGACCCGCGCTTGAACGCGGTCGGCCCGTTCAATTTCGTGACGTGAACGAGGGGAACGAAGACGTTGACGATCCCGCGCTTCACGCCGTCCGCGTGAAAGCGCTGCGCCGGCGCGCCGGGCCTCGACGTCACGCACCCGACCGCGGTGACGACCGACCTCCCCGCGCCGTCGCCCCCGTCCGGGTCCGGGGACATCAACCCGGACGCGGCGAGGATCGGCGTCACGAACGGATCGGTCGCGACGCGGAGGGCGTCCCACGCGGCGGCGGCGGCCGCGGCCGCCGCCGCCGCCGACGCGGGGCCTCGTCCCTCGCCCGCCGCGCCCGCTCGCCGACGCTCCGCGGTGACGTCGTACCGCCGCCCGCCGCGCGCTCGGCTGCACACCTCCGCGTAGCGGAAGATGTCCGCGCACGGGTCGAGACCTCGTCTGTCGCGCACGCCGTTGGCGAGCAGCTCGTGGAGGTACGTCGCCGACGCGTCCTTCGCTCGCGCGGCGAGTTCGTCTGGAACGATCCTGCCGCCGCCGCCGCCGTTCCCCTCCACGACGACGAAGCCGTTGATCGTCAACGACGCGACGCACGCGGCGATCGTCGCCGGGTCGAGGGAGGACGTCGCCGTCTCGGACGCGGCGACGACGACGCGGTAGGGCGGCCACTCTGGCGCGTCGTCGTGGTCGTCGTCGTCGTCCGACGAAGCCGCGTTCGCGGCGAATCGGCGTCGTCTCGCGTCGTCGTCGTCGTCGTCGTCATCGTTCGCGTCTAGCTCCGCGAACTCGTCCAGGAAGTCGCCCATCGCGCTGTTCGCGTCCGAGTTCACCTCGCTCAGGATATCGGCATCGTCGTCGTCGTCATCGTCGTCGCTCGCGGCGGCGGGCGCGGCGGCGGTCGGCGCGGCGGAGCGAACCTTTTTCACCGCGCCGCCGCCGCCGTCCAAACTCTCCTCCTCCTCCTCCTCCTCCTTCGCTCTCTTCGCCTCTCGCACCGCCTCTCTCGACAACGCGCTCGGCGGCGTCCAATCCTCGCCCACGCGCGCCGTTATCAGCACGTACCCGCCCGCGGCGGCGATCTGCTCGCCGTCGTGCGCGTGCTCCGACGCCGTCGCGACCGCGGCGTCGTCGTCGCCCTCGTCGCGCCGCAGCGCGAGCGCGTTCCCGTCCACGTCCAAGTCGTCCCCCAGCCCGCACTCCCTCAGCTGCGCCACGAGCTCCTCGAGCAGCCCCGCGCGTCGCAGCCCGCACGCGATGACGACGACGCCGCCGGGGGCGACGTGCGCCGCGACCGCGCGCGGAAGCGACGCGCAGTGCTCGGGGAGGTACAACGCGTCCGCGGCGACGATCAGCCCGTAACCATTCGTCTCGTCGGAGAGATACGAGGACACGTCGTCCCAGTCGAGCGCGATAACGGACACGTCGCAGGGTGAAACGCCGGAGTAATGACCGTTTATTTGCGCGTTCGCGTGCGACAGCGACAGCGTCGCCGGGTCGCGGTCCGTCATCGTCACGGACGACGCGCCGAGCGCGGCGCACGTCAGTCCCACCGCGCCCACGCCCGCGCCGAGCTCTAAAACGTCGCGGTCGCGAACGAAGGTCGACGCGATCGCGGGCGACGCGAGCCAGGACGACAGCAGACGCGCGCACGACCACACGCGGCAGCCCGTGCGCAGAGGGACGCTCTCGTTGTCGCGTTCTTCTCGGAGTTTGACGACGACGCCGTCTCCGAGGTCGACGGACGTCGTCACCGCGAGGACCATCCTGCGGAGGAGGAGGAGGGTGTTTGCCCATACGAAGCGAACGTCGGGGTGGAGTTGAAAGGCGTCAGAAGCGGAGTTGAGGAGGAGCGTCGGTCGCGTGGGGTGGGCGTTCGCGTGGTGCGGCGTGAACGAGGGTCGCGACGACGCGATGCGATCGCCGTCGCCGTCGGGTCGGGTCGCGGACGGATGTGCCGAACGTGTGCTCACTGGTACCGCCACACTCTTTTGAAGCGACGACGGAACCACCGATTGAACGAGGGCCTTCAAGTCGTGTCGCGGGAGAATAGTAAGCATGATGGAAGCCGCGTACTGGTGGGGTATCAAGCCACCTTATCCCGCGGCACCCGTCCCTTCCCGCGTGCGCGAGCGAGCGAGCGAGCGAGCGAGCGAGCGAACTGCGGACGGACGGACGGACGGAGACGAACGAGATGTGCCGAACGTGTGCTCACTGGTCGCGCCATCGGCAGGGTAGCCTCGACGCGACCACCGATTGAACGAGGGCCTTCAAGTCGTGTCGCGGGAGAATAGTAAGCATGATGGAAGCCGCGTACTGGTGGGGTATCAAGCCACCTTATCCCACGGCACCCGTCCCTTCCCGCTCGTCGGACAGATATCGGATCGATCGAAGCACAGAACTCGAGGGCGGACCGAATGATGAATAATGAATCCGAGAAGAAAAGACGCACGCCGCGATCGCGCGCGTCGCGTCCGCCGCGTGTCAGTGCAAGGATGACAATCGTGGTTATCGTCAAGTCCCAGCCGGCGAGCGCCAGAAGCGTGGGCGAACTCCGTGAGAAGATTAGCGGTTGCGTATCAGCTCATCATCCACGAGCGGAGCGACGCGCGACGCGGGCGGGAGACGCCGCCGGGGAATCGATCGATCGTCGAAGACGCGTTATTAGGTCAGGCGGAGCGGGAGGACGCCGCCGCGGCGCTCGAGGCGCGACGCACCTCGATTCGAGCGCGCTACCGGCGACGCGTCGCGCGCGAGCGCGGTCTTGCGAGCATCGCGCGCGGCCCCGCGCGCGCCATCTCGCTCGCGCCCCGCGTGGGTCCCGCGCGCGAGGGTATGCGAGGATGACGAGATCCCGCCGGTGAATAATGACTCGGAAGTTCGACAGCTGTAGATGTAGCTGTCAGCAAATCATCGTTCAGTGCGACGCGCGCGAACGATGGCGTCGGAGCCGAGGCGGTTCGTCCAGGGCGTCCCGCTCGGGAAGCCGCCGCCGCACGTGGGCCCGCAGCCGCGCGCGCGGCGGGACAGCGCGAACGGATGGGCCCGGTCGTCGCGGTGTAAGGGAGGACGCGCGCGGCAGGCGGCGACGATCGCGCTCGCGCTCGCGTGCGTCCTCGTCGCGCGCCGCGTCGTCGGCGGGTCGTTCGCGGCGGGGGAGGGGATCGTCGCGTCGTCGTCGAGCGCGGCGACACGCGTCGCGGCGCGCGCGTCCGCGTCCGAGCGACGCGAGGCGCTGCTGAGGAGCCGGGAGGCGCGCGGCGGCGCGGGCGACGGCGCGACGTCCGATCGCGGCGTCGACGACAACGAAACCGCCGCGTTGCCGCCGCTAATAAAGCGCGCGTGCGACTGCCCCGAGTGCCCGTCGTCGTCGCCGTCCATCTCCTCGGAGAAACCCTCCTGCGACGCGCGCGTCAGAGACGTCGAGGCGAGAGCGAACGCGTGGCTCTCCGAGGTCAAGGCGAGGGCGGAGCGATTGACGACGCTCGCCAAGACGGACGCGTGCGCCGCGTGCGGCGTCCCCTCCCACCTCGCGGCGACGGAGTCGGAGTCCTCGTCCTCCTCAGGCGCGGGCGGCGGGAGCGCGCGCGGCGGCGACGCCGACGCCGACGCGCCGCTGCCGCTGCCGGACCTGCTGGCGACGACGCGCGCGAGCGCGCCGTCGCCGCCGGCGCCGGGCACGCGGCGACAGAAGGAAGTCCTGGGCGTCTGCGTGCCGTACCGCGACAGAAGAGATCAACTCGAAGTCTTCTCCGCGTACATGAAGCAACACCTGGACGCGCAGGGCGTCCCGTTTAAGATTTACGTCGCGGAGCAGAGTAACCAGAGTGCGTTTAACCGCGGGTGGGCGCTGAACGCCGCGTTCATGAACGCGGAGCGAGACGGCGTGGCGTACGTCGTCATGCACGACGTGGACATGTTGCCGCTCAGGTACCTAAACGACGTAGACTCCTTTCGCGCGGCGCCGGTCCATACCGCTCCCCGCACAGTGATACTGTGTCGCACGGCATCTCCCCTCGGTTTCAACGTGCGTGACGTTCCACCGCGAGGGCGCGGCGATGGACGCCTTTCGACGATGCGGCTGACCGACCGACGCGCGCCGCGCCGCGTTCCCTCGCCCTCCTCGCAGCGGCGTGAATTACCGATACGACGACGCGTTGCGACGCGGCGGCGACGTCGCGCACCTCAGCACGGAGGCGTCGCAGTTCGCGCACCGGGGGTACCTTCCGTATCCGAAGTACTGCTCCGGGGCGTTCATGTCGACGACGGCGTTTTACCGCGCGATCAACGGACACAGCGCGAAGTTTTGGGGCTGGGGCGGCGAAGACGACGAGTTTTGCGCGCGCGTGGCCAAGTATAAGGCGCGTTCATATTTACACTGGTCCCCGTACGACCGCGTTCGCGCGGTGAACGCCGTTCCTTATTAAGGACTTTGCCCGGCGCATCTCTCCGCCCATCCCTCGCGTTCGATCCCGACACACCGCGTTGCCTTTCAACTCCAACTGACGCCTTTCAACTCCACCCCGACGTCGCTTTGAATGGACCCTCGACCCTAAGCACGGCGGATGGAAAGCGGCGGAGGCGGCGGAGGGCGGCTTGGACCGGATGTTCGGCCGACCGCCGCCCGGCGGCGGACGCTTCCTGAGCATGGGCGGGCACGACCAGTCTCGGGATAACCCGCGGTGGCACGCGAACAACAACGTCCTGCAGCGGTTCCTCGCGAGCAGCGCCAGGGTGAACGCGTTGGACGGGCTGAGCAGCTCCGGGTCCGCGGAGGAGGCGCGTTCGTTCACGCTTTCTGTTTTCACACTGGTCCCCGTACGACCCCGTTCGCGCTGTGAACTTCATTCCTTAAGGACTTTCTCTCCCAGCGCGCGTGTCTCTCCGCCCGCCACCCCTCGGTTTCGATCCCGACATACCTCGACGCCTTTCAACTCCATATATGACGCCTTTCAACTCCACCCCGACGTCGGTCGCTTCGCGCGGACCGTCGACGCTCAGATCTTGACGGGGACGGAGGAGACGCCGCTGTTCACCATCTACAGCACGGCGTTCCCGGCGAGCATGACGCCGCCGACGTGGAAGCCGCCGCCGCCGCCGCCGAAGCCGCCGCCGAAGCCGAAGCCGACGGGGAGGGGGGGGGATTTAGGGGTGGGGGTGAGTAGGGAGAGCGCGACCGCGGTGCGCGGAAGTTAGTGGCTGTCGGCGAACGCTTTGAAAAAAATCTGACACGTGGTCGCGCGTCGTCTTTCCCCTCGATCGTGCCGACATTCGAAACGTCGCGCCCCCCGCGCTCCACTCCACGCGCGCCGCCACACGGCTTCACGCGCGAGATATCATGTCGCCGACCCCCGTGCACGTCCTCATCACCGGCGCGGCCGGGCAGATCGGGTACGCGCTCGCGCCGCAGGTGTGCCGCGGCGCGATGCTCGGCGCGGACGTCCCGATCGTCCTGCACCTCCTCGACATCCCGCCCGCGGAGGCGTCCCTCAAGGGTGTCGCCATGGAGCTCACGGACGCGGCGTATCCGCTCCTCAAGGGCATCGTCGCGACCGTGGACGTCGACGAGGCGTGCAAGGGCGTGGACATCGCGGTCATGGTCGGCGGATTCCCGCGCGGCCCGGGCATGGAGCGCAAGGAGGTCATGTCGAAGAACGTCGCCATCTACAAAGGCCAAGCGAGCGCGCTCGAGACGCACGCGAACGCGGGGTGCAAGGTGGTCGTCGTCGCGAACCCGGCGAACACGAACGCGCTGATTCTCTCCAACTACGCGCCGAAGATCCCAAAGGAGAACGTGACGTGCCTCACGCGTCTCGATCACAACCGTGCGCTCGGTCAAGTCTCGGAAAAAACCGGCGCGCCGGTGTCCGAAGTCAAGAACGTCATCATATGGGGCAACCACAGCAGCACGCAGTACCCGGACGTGAACCACGGCGAAGTGAGCGGCATGCCCATACGCTCCGCCATCGGCGACGACGCGTACCTCGACGGCGAATTCGTGAAAACGGTGCAGCAGAGAGGCGCGGCGATCATCGCCGCTCGGAAGCTCTCCTCGGCGCTCTCCGCGGCGTCGTCGGTGTGCGATCACGTGCGCGACTGGGTCAACGGCACCGCGCCCGGCACGTGGACGTCCATGGGCGTCGTCTCCCCCGGCGGCGACGACGCGTACGGAATCGAGGAAGGGCTGATGTACTCGTTCCCGGTGACGTGCGCGAACGGTCGGTGGAGCATCGTCCCCGGGTTGAAGATCGACGACCGGTCGAGGGGGCTCATGGACGCGACCGCGGCGGAGCTGAAGGAGGAGAAAGCGATGGCGGAGGAGCTCATCGCCGCGATGTGATGCGACGCGATGCGACGTGATGACGTGGGCGTGCGCGCGCGACGAGAAGAACGCGAACGACGAGTGATAAAAAAATCCACAGTCAGATGCTCATCTGCGTCGCGAGGCCGACTTGGAGCCCGTCTTTCACGCGATCGTTCGCCCCCGCGCGCACGGTCTTCACGTAGTTCACCTCGATGTTCCCCACCGGCAGCGGGAACACCAGCCCGACCCCCAACGACCCGCGGAAACCCTCGAGAAACTCCCTCGCGCTCGACGGCCTGTCCCCGTCGCCGCCCTCCCCCGCCGCCGCCGCCGCCGCCGCCGCGACGCCGGGCGTGTTCACCCTCGCGAGCGTCCCCACGTTCGCGAACGCGTGCGCGTACACCCCGATGTCGGACAATTTGCTCCACGTCGGCGTCGCCTGCACGGCGGTGAACGCCTGCGCGAGGAGATCCCCGCCGAGCGCGTCGCGGCTCGACATCCCCGCCGCCGCCGCCGCCGCCGGATCCTTCGGCGGCCGTCGGACGTCCGACGGGCCGACGCCGCGGGGCTCGAACCCTCGCAGCGACCCGACGCCGCCGAGGAAGAACCGGTCCGCGATGCACGTCCCTCTCTGGTCCTCGCGCGCGGCGGCGCCGAGCGGCACGAGCGCGCCGAGCTTCCCGCCGAGATGCCACGTCACGCCCTCCGCCAATCGCTTGAACGCCTTGACCTCCGCCTCCTGCTTGAAGAAACGCGTCGCGTTTCGGTCGAACCCGATCCCCGCGAGCTCGCTTCGCAGGCGCCACAGCGCGCCCGTCGTGGGGCGGACCGCTCTGTCGCGCGCGTCGCCGCCGATGGAGTACGACAGCGACGACTTCAGCGAGTGACCGAGCTGATTTCGCACCGCCCTCGACGCGAGCCTCGTCGGGTCCGCGATCTCTCTCAAGACGAGCACGTATTCCAAAGTCGCGGGGCCGCCGCCCAAGACTTGCACGGAGACCCCGCGGTCGGTCTCGTCGAACGAGGAGAGCCTGGTCGAGGGAAGCGAGGAGGGAAGCGTGAGCGGCGCGCGAAGAGAAAGTCAGTCCTCAAGAAACGACGCGCGACGCGAATACGGGGTCGTATGGGAAGCAGTCTCACCTCTTCTCGCAGGTGACGGATTGAAACGCGCGCGTCACGACGTCGACGTCCTCGTTGCGCACGCGCGGCTGATGCCACGACAGCGTGTACGTGCTCGAGCGCTCGTGCCCTCGTGCGATCTCCACGTCCACCTTCTCCGCGTACCCGAGCGCGTTGTTGACGCCGGCGGAGAGCTCCATCGAGCCTTCGCCGCTCTGAGGGTCGTTCCGTACGAGCGAACGTCGGGGTGGAGTTCAAAGGCATCAGATGGAGTTGAATGGCATCTAGGGCGGGGATTGAAAGCGAGGGGTGGGCGCAGAGATGCGCCGGCAAAAGTCCTTAAGGACCGGCGTTCACCACGCGAACGCCGTCGTATGGGGACCAGTGCATAGAACGCGCCTGGCTCACGAACGCGCCGCCTTTCAGGTTGAGTCGCTTCTTCTCCTCCACGCGCACGATCACGGACGCGGTGTCCGGTCGCGAGGACGCGCCCGCGTCGCACACGATGTCGATGCTCTCGAAGACGTCGTACGCGTTCAGCGCGCCGTTGGCGTCGACGCACTTGTCGCGCAGGTCGTCGAGCGAGGACGCGCGGTACAGCGGCTCGAGCGCGGCTTCGAGGATGCCGCGACGCGTGCGCTCGATCCCTTGGATCTCGACCGACTCCACCGCGATCGGCTTGTCCTTGAGGGCTTGGTACCGCGCCTGGTGGTCGTACCCGGGCGGGGGGCCGCCCTGCTGCTGCGGCGGAGGAGGCGGCGGAGGGGGCGGCGGCGGCGGTGGGGGCTCCTCCGTCGCGGACGAGGAGGAGGAGGGCGTCGCGTCGCTCGTCGCGACGTCATTTTCGATCGTCATCGCGAGGGCGGTTTCTCCTCTCCTCGCGTCGTCGCGATCGGTCGTTCGGTCGGTCGTTCGATCGACGCGCGCTAGAGCGCGACGGACGCGGACGCGCGCGGCGGGGACGGCGAGCCGGTGCGACGACGACGGCGCGCGCGAGACTGACGGCGAGGGGGCGGGACGGATGGACGGATGCTCGCAGGCTGCTGCTCGAAAAATACAGTATCAGGTTTCATCGGGGACGTTTCACCTGGATGCCGATGAAATTGTTTTGGTTCCTGTCGCTTTTCCTTTCAAGGTTTTTTTCATCGGCCCGCCTCGCGACGACGTGAGCCGGTTCGGCCGAAACTTGCTGTGATGAGTTCGTTTTGAAGTCGGGGCGCGAGCGATCTCGGCACTGCCCCCGCCGCGCAAGAGCGACACGAGTCGCTCGCGCGCGCACGATGCCGAACGACGATGACAGGCGCAAGTGCGCGCCCGACCCCGTCGCGTTTACCTCCCCTCGGACCCTCCGCGCCCTCGACCGTCTTCCCGTCTTTTGATTCGCGCCCCACTGCCAAAAAACACGCCACCGACCGAACGTGCCCGAATCGATCGCAGGTCGCTGTTCAACTCCGCGACGCCGCAGGTCGCGAACGCGGACGGAGGAGCCAAGGTGCGTTCGCGTCGCAGCCTCCGACGCGTCTCCGCGGCTCGATCGCCGACGCGAGGACGCCATCGCGCGCTGTCCCGCCCCGCGAATGTCCCTCTCGCGCCGCGACGAATTTAAATATCGCGCGCCACCGCGCGATGATGCACTGAACGCTCCCTCCTCCCTCCCTCCACGTCTCGCAGACCGCCGCGCGCGAGGTCGTCGTCGAGGACGGCTTCAAGTACAAAAAGCGCAAGTCCGCGGCTCCCGGGGCGGCGGCGGCGGCGCCCGCGGCCGCGCCCGCGGCCGCGCCCGCGGGCGGGGTGATCCACGCGTCCGCGGTGGCCGCCGCGGGCGGCGGCCCCGTCGGACCTGGACCGGCGCCGACGCCCGCCGACGACCTCCCCGACGATTACCCGGGCTTCCACATCCACGATAAGATCCCGACGGACCTCCCGGAAGACGAGCGGTTCCAGATGCTCATAGAGGAGATCTGCGAGATGCAGTGCAAGGAAGAGAAAGCGAGGCTGATCGCGGAGCACGGCGCGGAGCTCGGGACGAAGATCGCTAAGCAGCTCGAGGGCGCGTTGTCCGAGTTTCAGCTCAAGGTGGAGGAGATGGTCGTCAGGGGTGACATCAAGTTCGGGCCCGGCGGCGACGGCGACGGCGACGGCGACGGCGACGGCGTCGGCGACGCGCTGCTCGACGTCAGAGACGCGAAGGAGGAGGCGATGACCGCGGTGATGACGCAACTCGAAAACGAGCTCGAGCAGTGGAACGAGATCGAGAAGCAGGTCGCCGAGGAGGGATCGGGGCCGTCGGAGGCGGAGGAAGCGCTCGCGAAAGTAGACGCGGAGGAGGCTATGAACGCGGTGAAGGTGTTGATGGAAGCGGAGGCGGCGGCGACCGCGGCGGGAACGGCGGGCGAGGGCGAGGCGGTGGTGATCCCCGGTCATTTGAGAGAGGCGGTGGAGGAGGCGAAGAGGAAGCTCGGGATGCAGGCGGAGGGACTCACCGCGTTGTGCGACGGCGTCGAGGCGCTGTGCGTCCGCGCGGAGCGCGCGTGCGAGGTGTTCTCCGGCGCGCTCGCGGAGAACGACTTTAAAGGGTTGCCGCACGTGAACTCGCCGCATAACTTGATCAAGAGCTTGGTCGCGTCGAAGAAGGCGGAGAAGGATGAGGGGAAGTGACGACGGCGACGAGCGGCGGCGGCGGCGTTCTCCTACGGTGTGAATATCTCGAAAAACCAAAACGAAAGGAGACTCGCGCGGTACACTACTAGGCCTATCGCCAACGAACTCATCGCGTCTTCTCTCTCCACGCGCGAATTCCGAGCACAAACACCGCGCTCTTCGTCAGCACGAGCAGATGTTTCTTCCCGCCGCCGCCGTCGTCCGCGTCGAGAAGCCGCGCGCCCACGCACGGATCCGACGACTTCGGGTCAAAAATTTGGTGCTCCCCCTTCGACCCGCCGGCGGCCGCTCGATACACGAACGCGCTCGCTCTCGTCTCCACGACGACCCCGCACGTCCCGTCCAACGACGCGAGCACGAACCGCCGGTTCGGCTTCCCTTTCGCGACGTACGCGAACGCGGGCATCGTCGACGCGTGCGTCGCCCTCCGCGACGCGCCGTCCGCGTCGCGCGCCAACGCCGCGACGACGCAGTGCACGCCGTGCGCGAGTCCGATCCCGCCCTCCACGGTCGCGCAGACGGCGTGACGCTGCAAGTCCGACATCGTCTCGACGAGCGCGTCCGGGCGCGTCGGGTCCACGCCGAGTGTGGGGCACGCGTCCACGCGGACGATCTCGAGCCGCGCGTCCCCGTCGCCGGCGCCGGCGCCGGCGCCGCCGTCGTCCATATCGTCGTCGTCCTCCTCGTTAAAGGCGCGCCAGACGTCGTGCGGGTTCACGACCCCGCCCGCGATCCCCGTCCCTTTCGCCGCGTCCGCGTCCGCGGCGTCGGCGTCGTACGCCTCGTCGTCCTCGGGGCCCCACTCGAGCTCCGCGGCGGTTCCGGTCGCGTCGCCCGTCGTCAGGGCCGTTCTATACGAGCGAATGTCGGGGTGGAGTTGAAAGGCGTCAGTTGGAGTTGAAAGGCAACGCGGGCGGGGATTGAAACCGTGGGGTGGGCGGAGAGA
>MDSW01197184.1_pt1 | contig 39961 bp, 37 predicted proteins | sample 811171 | NCBI WGS metagenome assembly MDSW01 (sample SAMN05326641, study PRJNA326480) | marine metagenome | isolation source: seawater | place: Atlantic Ocean: North West | collected 2012 | reverse complement strand
GGGCCGCTGTATGTTCTGTGGTCTATGTATGGAAGCATGTGGTTTCACTTCTTTCTTTATGACCAATGAATACGACGGAATGTCTGGTTTCTCTCGTCAAGAGTTGTGGTTTGATGCAAGTCGAACCCGTGTTCTCCCGTCGCTTCATCAAGAAGCAGTGGATACCGAACTTGCCAAGCGTGCTACAAAAGAGCGCACAAAGCGAGCGAAGAAGGCAGCAAAAGCTGCAGCGGCAGCAACCGAAAACAAGGCGGAAGAGGGTGCTTGAGATGGACATCGCAAGTGTGGCTGAGACGGGCGTCTTCTTTTTGTTCGCAACAATCGCCATTCTTGGCGCACTTGGTTTGGTTCTTGCACAGCGTGTTGCACATTCGATGCTTTCGTTGATTTTCTCATTCATGGCAGTCTCAGGCATATTCATTCTCTTAGGTGCAGAATTTTTGGCAGCCATTCAAATTCTTGTGTATCTTGCCAGCGTCGGCCTTGTCGTGCTGTTTGGTATCATGTTAACACGGCGTCAAATCTTAGAGGAGGACTTTGAATGAAATTGGTATCGTTATTCACTCGTATGGGCTTGTTAGCCCTCGGAATGATTCTCGTTGCTGTTTTGAGTGCAGACAGTGTCTGGGCAAACAGCAGTGAAGAGAGTCCAACGACCAGTGGTCTTGCAGATTCTTTACTGAGTGATTGGGCTTTACCGCTCTTGATTCTTGGCATCCTCATGTCCATGGCAATGATTGGTGCTGCCTACCTCGTTCGTGATGAACGAATGGAAAACCTTCTTTGGGAATTTGGAGGTGAAGAGGAATGATTGATCCAGCATTGGTCTCCGGCCTCTCTGCCTTGATGTTCGTCATTGGATTGGGCGGCGCATTCACTCGAAAGAATGCAATTATTGTCCTCATGTGTATCGAATTGATGCTCAATGCAGCAAACATGCAATTTGCTGCTGCTGCTGTTCATCATGGTGATACTACCGGATGGGTTTACACACTCTTTGCTATTGCTATTGCAGCCAGTGAGGTTGCGATAGGTTTGGCGATTTTCCTTGCTGTATATGGGCAACACGAAACGATATCATTGGACGATGTAGATGTCCTAAAGAACTGAGGTGATTGGATGGCAAGTACAGAAGTTACAGCAACAGTTCACTCAGAGTGGATGCAATTTGCACCACTGATTATTCTCTTGCCAATGGTGGCTTTTGCAGTCATTTTATTCCTTGGCCGAGTGTTTAATGGTCATCCATTTTGGAAGAAGAATCTCAAGGAAGGAGGCCTCATTGCTTTGCCAGTAATGGCCGCAAGCCTCATTCTTTCCCTTTTACTCATCTCTGAATTCTTGAAAGGTAATTCAGGTGTTGACCAAATTTTCGAACAAATTGCCTGGGTGAATACTGGGATTTGGAACGGGGGTAGTACAACTGAACCGGTTTCATTCGGATTTGGAATATATGTTGACCACGTCACTGTGATGCTGCTCTTTGTTGCTGCATTCTTGTGCCTTCTCATTAACATGTTCAGTATTGGATACATGAATACCGATCCAATCAACGATAACCGAAACCATCGATTCTATGCTGAATTCGTATTGTTCTGTGCAGGAATGCTCGGAATGGTTCTTGCTGATTCATTCCTGTGGTTGTTCATCTTCTGGGAGATTATGGGTCTCTGTTCTTACCTTCTCATCGGATTCTATTATGAGCGCCCAAGCGCAGCCTCTGCAGCGAAGAAAGCGTTTTTGACAACTCGTATTGGCGATGTGTTCTTGATGATAGGATTGGTCATGCTTTGGGACTTATTCGGTTCGCTTGACTATGCAGTGGTCTTTGCTACTGAAAACATCGATGCGGTCGCAGCAACATCTGCTGGAACACTTCAATGGGCTCTCGGTTTGATGTTTATCGGTGCAGTTGGCAAATCTGCTCAATTCCCTCTTCACGTTTGGTTACCCGACGCTATGGAAGGCCCAACTCCAGTTTCTGCTTTGATTCACGCAGCGACCATGGTCAACGCTGGTCTCTATCTTGTTGCTCGAATGTTCCCGTTCTTCGGAGCAGAATCTCTTCACGGAGAATTGGACGACCTTGCATTCATCATCGCAGCAATCGGTGGAATCACCGCTGTTATGGCAGCAGCCATCGCCTTTGTTCAAATGGATTTGAAGAAAGTTCTTGCTTACTCTACAATGAGTCAACTTGCCTATATCTTCACTGGTTTAGGATGCGCAATGTATCTGGCCAATACACTTGATTGGCACCATGACAGTGATGCCCATTACATCGTCGTTGTCGCCTTTGGAGCAGCACTGTTCCATCTCTTCAATCACGCCATGGCGAAGGGAATGCTGTTTATGGCAAGTGGTTCAGTTATTCACGAAGTACATCATGCTCACCACCATTTACATCACGATGACGACCACCATGACGATGACTTTGATGCTCAGTCGATGGAGAATATGGGTGGATTGGCCTCTAAAATGCCGATCACTGCTACGGCAATGTTGGTAGGTTCTGCTTCCATTATGGGTTTGCCTCTCATCGGAGGATTCTGGTCCAAAGAAGGTATCATCGCCAATGCTTGGCGAGTCGCTCAAGATGACCCACGATTCCTTCTTCCAGCTATGTGCGTTCTTCTTGGCGCTGCAATGACCGGTTTCTACATGTCAAGAATGTGGTTCAAGACCTTCGCAGGAAAACCAAACAACGAGATTGCAGCACACGTTGGCCCAACCAATACTTGGATTAAGGCGCCTTTGTTTATCCTGACATTTGTTACACTTTCTTCGATTCTTCTTGCAGGAATGGGCTTCACTCATTGGGCTGCAGATACCGAGTACAGTTTCCTTTCTGAGAAGAACATCATCGATGGAATTCTGTATGAATTGGGACATGCATTTGCAAACAGTGATTCCTTCTTCTTCATCCTCACATATGTTGCCATCTTCTTAGGTGCAGTCATTGGCCCTGGACTTGCCATGGCCCTCTACGGTGGTAAATTAGCAGAAGGTGAAGAAGCCAAGCCTTGGATGCGCCCTGTGATTGCACTCAGTGCATGGGTCAACAAGCGATTCCATTTCGATAACAGTGCCTTTACCGAATCCAGTTTGGCTACTGCTCTTGAAAACCGACTTTACATCGATGAATATTATGACAAAGCAATGGTCAATATCGTTGCTGGATTCTCCAACAAGGTTGCTGAAGCTGATACTGAAGTTATCGATGGAACCATCAAAGCAATTGAAACAGGTTCACAATCACTTTCGACTGTTGTGCGTTCTTGGACCACAGGTTCGGCCCGAGATTACATTCTTATGGTCGCTGTCGGGACTTTAGCACTGTTCTTACTCATTTGGGGGGTGGCTTGAATGCAAGATTGGATTTCTATGCCGCTTGTCGGATTCCCATTGGTTGCAAGCATCGTTTTACTTGCCTTTGTTTCCAACACCAACGAATCGATGCGAAAGCGTTTGTCTGACCCAATTCGAATGGCTTCACTGCTCTTTTCATTGATTCTCTTGACCTTCACAACAGGAATGTTCTTCCAATATTTCGGAAATGTAAGTTGGGAAGGAATTTCCTTTAACAATTACGAGTTTACTCATCGCTACACATGGATTGAATCTCTTGGTATACATTGGACTGTTGGTTTGGATGCATTGTCATTCCCAATGGTTTGGCTGACAACCTTCTTACTTCCAGTTACTATCATCGCCACATGGAATGAAAAGAACGGTGCTGTATATTTCCCAATTCTCTTGGCTATGGGTGGCGCTCTTATCGGTGTCTTCGTCGCACTTGACTTGTTCATGTTCTATGTGTTCTGGGAGTTGACATTGATTCCAATGTTCTTCTTGATTCTCAAGTGGGGTGGAAAAGACCGTAAGTATGCTTCGCAGAAATTCTTCATCTACACTTTTACTGCCTCTGTGGTGATGCTCCTTGGTTTGATTACACTCTACTTCTTCCAAGACCCCGTCAATCCATTGCAGTATGCAGGTTCGATGACAGGTCGAACCTTCGACATTCCAACCATCACCCAACACGCATTGATGGAGAACAGCAATGGAAACTGGTATCTTGGAGCAAATATTCAGAAAGTTCTGTTTGCAATGCTGATGCTTGGATTCCTTGTCAAACTTCCAGCAGTTCCATTCCACACTTGGCTGCCTGATGCTCACGTTCAAGCACCAACTGGCGGTTCGATGTTGTTGGCAGGTGTTATGTTGAAGATGGGCGCTTATGGAATGTTTAGACTTCCAATCAGTCTCTTCCCACACGCATTACAATACTTCCAATTTGTTCTGATGGCCATTGGAATGGTCTCACTGGTTTGGGGCGCCATCGTCTGTCTTGGACAAACGAATCTCAAGAAAATGGTCGCCTATTCTTCAGTCTCTCACATGGGAGTCATTCTCATCGGTATCGCTACAATGCAACCAATGGGATGGGCAGCCGCACTGTTCATGATGTTCGCTCACGGAATCATCAGTCCAATGCTGTTCGCAGTCTGTGGTGCATTCAAACATCATTACCACAGTATGGAAATTGGTGCTATGCGTGGAATGGCAAAGCATTCGCCTTGGCTTGCTACATCGATGATGTTCGCTTGGATGGCTTCTCTTGGCCTGCCTCTCTTGGCAGGGTTTGTTGCAGAATTGATGATGCTCATTGCACTGTGGTATTTCCTTGTCGCAGAAGGATGGAGCGTCTTTTGGATGGTCGGACCAGCATTGGTTTTGGCCGTAACTGCAGCCTACTACCTTTGGTCGATGCAACGCACGATCTTTGAAGGCGGAGATGAAACACAACCACCGACTTCTTTGGATGGAGAGCCTATCCCAGACATCGCAAACCCTGAGAAGTTAGCGATGATTATTCTGGCGTTGTTCACTATTGTCTTTGGTGTCATGCCTTGGATTGCATTGGATATGATGCACGATTGGACGATTCAAATTTTCGAAGGATTGGTTTTACCGATTCTTGGTGGTTTTAATGGAGGTGCCTGAAATGTCTAAATTGACTACAGTCGAACCTTTTGGTGATGGATTTGTTAGTGCTCTCTGCCCTGAATTGATGTTGTTCGCTGGAATGCTGTTGTTGATTCTTGTTCCGAATTTGGGACGAGGAACATTCCGTATCCCTGGCACTCAACTTCGGCTGCCTTGGCTCTTAGGTGGTACACGGTTCAAATTTACCAGCGACCCTCGGTTGCCAGCATGGATTGCTTCAATCACGCTTGGTGGCGCCTTTTTGAATGTTCTTTACATCTTTAGTCAAGGGCTTGAACGTGTGAGTATTGTTTCTGAATCCGGCAAGGAATTACTCCTCGTCAATGGATTCAGTCGTATTTTTGAATTGATTTTCTTCGGAGCTTTAGCCTTGGCCGCATTCTCAAGTATGAATCGGCTTCAAGTCAAGGGCATCGGTGCGAAAGTAACAGAGCAAGAGTTGTATAACAACCGAAGACAAGCCGACTTCTACATTCTCATGGTAACCTGTGCACTTGGAATGTCGGTTGTCGCACTTGCGCAAGACCTGTTTGTTTTGTTCATCGGCCTTGAACTTGCTTCGTTCTCAACATATGTTCTTGTTGCATTCCTTAAGGAATCGAAAGTTGGTGTCGAATCTGGCATGAAGTATTTCATCGTCGGTTCAGTTGCTTCAGGCGTTGGTCTTTACGGCCTTTCAATGCTCTATCTATGGGCAGGTTCGCTTCAATTTACTGTTCTCGCAGCGACCTTTGCTGAATCCGGAACCACCGCTCTACCGCTTATTGGAATCGGCTTTGTTTTGGTTGGATTTGGATTCAAAGTGAGTGCAGCACCGTTCCACTTTGCAGCGCCAGATGCTTACGCTGGTGCAACCAGTCCAGTTGCTGGTGTTCTTGCAACAGCAAGTAAGGCCATGGGAATGATTGGCTTGGTTCGAATGCTGTTGATTGTTGCAGCGCCTGAATCCAGTGATGGCAGTGCAGTTTGGCTTGTCTGTCTTGGGGCTATGGCGGCTATTACCATGACATGGGGCAACCTTGCTGCCCTTGGAAGCGATAATCCAAAGCGAATGCTGGCATACTCATCTGTAGCACATGCTGGCTACATGTTGGCTGCATTAACAGCAGTTGGAGCATGGAACTGGGATGCAGCAGTCTCCGGTGATGCCAGTGCAGCGGCAGTTGCCGTTATGACAGCCCTTCTCTTCCACCTCGTGGTCTTGGTTGCCTTCAAACTCGGTGCTTTCCTTGTGCTTTCTATTCTCGAATCAGAAGGTGGGGCCTCTCGCCTCTCTTCACTTGGTGGATTAGCCAAGAGAGAACCGCTTCTCGCTGTTGCTATGTTCATCTTCATGATTTCACTTGCTGGCGTCCCTCCAATGGCTGGATTCCTTTCGAAATTACTTGTCATCATGGGTATCGTTCGTGTTGCTGTAGGCGACATGGGTGCTGAAATTGCTGATGGCGGAATATATGCTCTTGGAGATATGCATTGGGTTTGGTGGCTTGCGTTGTTGATGGTGATTAATTCCGCCATTTCAGTGTTCTATTACCTCCGTGTTGTTGTTGTCATGTTCTTTGAAGAACCTGAAGAAGGACGAGAAGGTCCTCTACCAAATGGTTGGCAAGTGCGTGTTGCCATTCTTGCTTGTGTCCTCACCACTGTGTTGGTGGGCATCGCCGGAGATTCGCTCATCCGTTTGTGTGAAATGGCTGCTCAAAGCCTCAACTACAACTGGTGAAGTTAACCAAAATCCAATAAACGCCTTATTGCGACACAGTAAGGGGCTTTTTTTGGGTGCTGTATTCAAGAAGGGTCGGCTGTTGGGCTGAATAGGTGAGGCTGATTGGGTCGACGTTATGAAGAAAAAGTGGACATAGAAGAGCTTGCTCGTCTTGAAAACCCTGAAGACTCTTCTGGAGGCAAAATCCGTGTCAAAATGCCAAACCGAAAAATCAACGAAATGTTTGCTTTTGCTGAACAAATTCTCGGCGGCCGTCGAGTCACTGTTTTATGTGAAGATGGTGAAACACGTATGGCTCGTATTCCAGGTAAAATGCGCCGTCGACAATGGGTCCGTGATGGCGATTTGATTATTGTCTGGCCTTGGGACTTTCAAGATTCAAAAGCAGATGTCAAGCACCGTTATTCGAAAACACAAGCAATGTATCTTTCTCGTAAAGGCGTCTTGCCAAAGGAACTTGATTTCTTTGGAATGAATACGGCAACCGATGATGACGACGATGAATTCTCAGACACTTTTGGTTCAGTAGATGCTCCGGAAGATGAAGAAGCCGAGATAGCTGCTAACGCAGATTCGGATGGTGAAGAAGATGACTTGTTTGGTTCAGATGGCGACGATGACGATGATGATTTGTTTGGTTCAGATGATGACGAGGAAGCGTCTTCGGAAGAAACAGTTGCCGAAGAAGTCGTTGAAGAAGAACCTCATGTTCCCGTTGAAGAATATCCTGCTGAAGACGAAGAGAGCGAAGACGACGATGATGATGATGACCTTGAAGCCTTATTTGGCTGAAACCGTATGATGCGTAACCATGGGTGTGCGTATGGTAAAAAACAACGACTGGGATGACGAGTTGGGTTCCAACAAACGTCAGCGTAAGCGTCGTCGTCAGCACAGACAACCGCGCAAAAAGGATACTTCTGAACAACGTAAGGATGACGATTTTGCCAAATCGGAACAAGACCATTTCCTCAGTAATCTCGAGGCAAAATCGGGCACCTTCAAATGGATGAAAGAAGATCGTTACAAACGAATGTTCAGGGATATTGAGTCGAAAATCCAAGGCGCCATCGGTGCTGGGACATACGATTGGGTTGACCGCAGAGTCTTCGACCAGGTGTTTGACCGAATGACGCTCATGTCATTGTACAAATTGATGAAAGGTGGTGTTATTGATACGCTTGATTTCCCCATCGCTCGTGGCAAAGAGGCTCACGTCTTCCATGCGACTGATATCGATGGAAAAACAGTGGCAGTGAAAATCTTCCACACTTCGAATGCGGTCTTCAAAAATCTGATACAATATATCGAGGGCGACCGACGATTTGGAGGCTTACGCCGCCGCCATCGAGATCTTGTCGATATATGGGTTCGTAAAGAGCATCGAAATCTCTCAAGGCTTGCACGTTGGGGTTTGAATGTTCCGAAGCCAATTGGAATTCATAAGAACGTCTTGGTGATGGAATATTTGGGGACTGAAGTTTCAGCCTCTCCTAAACTTCGAGAAGTTCATGTCGAGAATCCAGAAGTTGTGTATGATGATTTACTTCAATTTTTGGCGATTTGTTGGCAAAAAGCAAATTTGGTCCATGGTGATTTTTCACCTTACAATATCCTTTGGCACAACGATGCTGCTGTGGTTATTGATGTGGGACAAGCAGTCATACAGACGCATCCAAAGGCTCAAGAGTTCTTGGTAAGAGATGTTACTCGCTTGGTCGAATGGGCTACCAAAAACGGTATCGAAACCTCTCTTGCAGAGGCTATGTATGAAGTGCTCAATATGGATTTGGACCACATAGAACCCGTTGCCTTTTCAGATGAAGAAGAATAATCATTCTTCTTCCCAACTGACGTCTTCATCTTCAGCAAGTTCCATCATTTCTGTGACAGCCGCAACATCTTCAGGGTCGACTTGAGAAGCACGCATACGCCGAGAGCGACGTTGAGCAAGGTCGGAAAGGCCTGGAACTAATTCTTCGAAACCAGTTGCAGGCATCTTCATATCTTCTTTGATTTCAATTGATTCAAGTTGTCGATTCGAAAGACGAGAACGTCGTCGGTCTCGTTCGAGGAAATTGAGAACAGTTCCGTGCTCAGCACCGCCAGCAATCATTTCCACCGCTTGGCGGGCTGCGGCCAATCCCTCCTCTTCTCCAACCAAAACAACCGTTGAATTGTAAATAGTGATTTGAGTATCTGTGAGGCCTTCAATTAATTTTCGAATTTTTCCATCACTACCGATGATACGTCCGCGAATTCGACGTTGTTGATTTGACCTTTTACCAACGTATTTTCGAATATCTACCAATTCGAAAAAGTGATGGTCATCGAGCAACTGAATCGCTGCCTTTGGAGCCATTCCTCGTCCAATTGCTTTGATGACATTTGGTAATTTCATGGCCTTAACAGGGTCGTATGTTCCAGGTTCACCCCATACCACTTCGACATCTCCCGTTTCAGAATCGATGTTAAATTCTTTACAGCCTGAAGCAAACCTCAACGATTTTGCTGTCGCTCCTTTAACTCCAATAAGAACCGCAATTCGGTTCATGGGTACACGAGGTAGCGGTTGGCGCATGGCCAATCCTGTGGCCGACCTCTTTTCAATCTCTTGTTCTTCGTTGCCATATCGCAATTGCAAACCCAGTGAGTATGAGCAGTATAATTGAAGGGGCAAATGAGGGGACTAAACCGGGAGAACCAATCGACGCCCCAGTGACAACCATGTGGTTGTAGTTATTTCCTTCATCGTATTCATCGATGACATTGAGATAATCAATTACCAACCGTAAATCAAATTGTCCAGTTTGTGGCACAGTATAATTCCAAATTAATTCTTCTTGGGTATCTGCTAAAGTTCCAGAACCAAGTGTTCGAGATTCCATCACCGTCCAACTCACGGTAGACGTTCGGTCAGCTGGAGCTGATTCGAGGCGAACAACGACGCTTCCCCCATACACTTGGTTCGATTCAAGCACACTGGTAATGACAATGTTTCCATCGGTTTCACCTGGTCGAACGATGAGGCGGTCAAGATTGGTTTGAGTTGCATTCCAATACAAATCCAATCCTGGTAGAATTTGGTACGAACTTGGACTTGAGGTGTATTGGTTCCCAGCATCATCCATTACGACGGCTCTGAACATCAAATATTGACGAGATTTTGTCGCCCAACTGGAGATTCCAATAGTTCCGGATAATCCGGATGTTCCAAGTTGCATCCAATTGGGTGAAAGGTCTGGACTCTCACCTACACCATTTGAATCGAAACCAAATTGGAGATAGGAATTTGCAAGGTCAATTCCAGAGCCCTCATCAACAGCACTAAAACTCACATTTGCAGGTCCAATACGGCTGGTAGTAAGTTCATCAACGGTCCAACCAATCGCTTCTGGAAGCGTTTCATCAATGCGCACATCGACGTTTATGGTACTGCCTACATTTCCGACTTGATCGACAGAACGTACCGACAATACGTGTACTCCTTCATCGAAATTGAGTGTTAATGAATCAGAAGAAGTCGAACTCCAATTGGTTCCATCAAGTGAATACTCGGAGAAAGAAACTCCACTTCCTTGCCCATCATCTGCATTGTTCATCATGCCAGTCAGGGTTACTGAAGATGATTTTTGCCAACTTGCTCCATCACCAACAGTTACGCCCGAAAGCGTTGGACCGGTTCGGTCAATGCCAATGAACAGCGTTTGTGATGCAGAAAGGCCAGAATCATCGTAGACTGAAATCCGAGAATTCCATGTCCCCTCGGACATTGCCCCACTGCTCCAGTCCCATCCATAGGAAAGACTGCTCGGGCCATCGTTCGAAGGTGCTCCAGGACCGGGTACGTTGGTAATCGATGCATAACTGACATCGTCATCACTCACGCCCCATCGATAAGCCAGAGTGCCGTCAGCCTCAAGACCAAACCAGGCCCTGTCTGCTGGTGAATTTCCTGTTCCAACAACGGCATTTAATGCAGTGAAAAGAGTGATGACTGGGACTTGATTCACGATGTTGAATGTACCTGAAGAGACAACGACCGCTTCATTGACATCATCATCCCATGCGGATGCTCGAAGAGTATAGGTGCCATTGCTGTGAGCAGTCGAATCAAAAAATGTGAGCCACGGAACTGAAGTAATATTGCTCACGCTTGTCCAATTACTGCCATCGCTTGAGATTTCGATCAGCATTGAGGAAACATTTGCATCACCTGACATTCCAAAAGTAAGGCTGTGAAGACCAGTAATATCTTGATTTGAAGTCGGTCCATTTGTGAAGGTTAAGACAAGGTTTGACGATGAAAATGTGACGAATTCAAGTTCTTCGAGATGATTATCGACCAATGGTGATGAACTCAGACCGAGCAGAAGAACGACGAGAAAAGCGCTCGACCAAGTTCTGCCCATGGGGACATGACGGGTGCGGTTATCCTTCAATGCTCCCCTTCTTCTCCATCCTTTCATTGAATATTTGTACCGAGTGAACGTATGCGAAACATCTTTTGCCCGGTTGCTGGATAAGTTGAAAACACCAGTGTGGGCTCAATTATCACCCACTTATGGAGATGGGTTCAAGTGCTTTGCAGGTTGTCGATTACTTACATGGCGAGCGCATGGAAGCCGACAATTGTGATTCTTCTCCTATGTGTCGCCGCGTTACCTATGCCGATTTCAGCAGAACAGAGCGGTTCAATACAGGCTTCTCCAAGTAACGTGGCGTTTTCTAACAACACCCTTGAAGCAGGCCAAGATGTTCGAATTTTTCTTCAATTGTATAACAGTGGAAATTATGCTACCGATGTTGCTTATGCTTTTTATCGGAATGGTATATCCTCGTCCAGGTTAATTGAATCTTCAATCGTAGACATTGATACCGATTCGACGGTGGTTGTTTCTGCAGTTTGGGAAGGGCTTGTAGAAGGCGATCATGAAGTGCACATCACCTTTGAGCACCCCCGGGATTCGGGTAATGAGGTTCAATTTTATGTAGAATTTTCTGTAGCAGGTCTTCCGAATTTGAAAGTAACGGAAACTCATATCTCGCCTTCATCAGGATTCTTTGCGGGCGAGACAATCACTCTTTCATCACTGGTTCGCAACCTCGGCAGCGAGCCTGCAGTTGCGAGTACTCTCCACATCGACCTCCCCGGTTCAACCGATTTAGAAATCCCAACTCCTCCACTTGCGGCGGAATCAAGTGAATGGGTCAATACCACTTTCACGGCTCCTGAAAGTGGCCCTCATACCTTGAGGGTCACTCCAGATTACCAAAATGCAGTGCATGAATCTTCAGAATCAAATAAAATGGTAGAAGTTCAATTTGTCGTCGATACTCGAATGGATATCTATCACATAGGGGACTTAACCGTTAGCACCGAAGAAGATGCTCTCGAAGGGCCTTGGGTTGTTTCAGGTAAACTGGGTCGCTCCAATGGCACGGGCGTCTCAGAAGTCCCACTTTGGCTTCAGGTCACATTACCATCTGGTGGTTTGATTACCACTGCTCCTTTCATGGTGAACCTCACTGGGACTGGTTTTGCTCAGACGGATTGGAGCCATGTTCTCACCGCCACGCAATTAAGCGCCTTGCCCACAGGAATTCATACCTTGAGTGCAAAAATTGACCCTTTTGGAACCGGTTCATTTATTCAAGAAACTACTTCCAATGATGTCGTCTCAACCACACTCTCAAAATCTGCAATTCCAGATGTTGTTGTCGATTCCAATGCAATCGCCTCATCCCCTTCAGTCAATTCAGGCGATTCTGTTCTCTGGAGTGTAAGTATGCAGAACGCTGGGGACGTACGGGTCTCTGGAAAGGTGCATTATATCTGGGAAGGTGTCGAAGCAACATCGCAAATAATCTACATCAATTCTGAAGAGAGTTATACATGGACGGTTGAATTGATAACTGCAATCGGTGCTCATAATGCTACTTTTGATTCTCAATGGGTGGCATCTGCAAACAGTTGGGATTCAAACCCCACCAACAGTGTTGCAACTGGGATGGTTTTGGTCGAAGCAGAATTGCGTTTGGCTTTTGCTTTATCAACACTTGAAGTTTCTGATTCAGAAGGCTCTTCTGTTGTTTTGCCAATGACGCAAGGAGAAAGCTATTCGCTTCAAGTTGATTTGACAAGCGATGCTACAGGTTCAGTATCCTATAATTGCTTAGACGGTAGTGATACAATCCTGTCAACAATGGACGTCGAAGTCGTCAACCTTGGCGACAAAGTTTCAGTCAACTGTGAATTTACAGCGACTGCGCCTTCAACAGTTATCAAATTGGTTCCTTCAGATCCAACGATTTCAAAGACGTTCACTCGAACTTTTTCGACGATAATGAGTGAACAAGACCTTGAAGATTTGAACTCCAATTCAGATATGGGCACCTTTACACTCATCGGATTAGGAGCCTTGGCGTTGATTGGAATTTTAGCCATCTCCATCTTCCTTACCCGTGAAACAGAAGAAGAAATCGAACGCGATATTTTCGAATATTGTCCTTCATGCGATGGAGAATTAGAAGGCGATGAAGACCGTTGTCCTTGGTGTTCGTTCAATCTCAAGAAAGCAAGAAAGCAGTTCCATGATTGCAATGAATGTGGCGAATCAATACCGGATTTACTTGACAATTGTGTCTATTGCGGTGCAGATCAAGATGTATCGTCATTTTTCGAACAACGGGAACGCAAAGAGAAAGTGGAAAAAACAGTTATTGCCCTTCCTGAAGAAATTGACGAAGATGCTATTGTTGCCGGAACTGAGAATTTTGCTCAAGCAGTACAAGAGTTTGGTTTCGATGAGGAACAACTCGAAGAGGAATGGGATGAAAACATTTTGAGTGCAGAAGCAGAAGTTGAAGCAGCCTATGACCGCAGAAACGCAGAGGAACTCCTCCAAGAAGATATGACTGAAGAGGAACTCGAAGCGTATCAAAACACCGTTACCACGACACTCAAGAACATGACTGAACTCGGCAATGAAAGTAACGATATTGATGCTATTTTGGCCTCGAAAGGCGAGATTATTGCTCATAAAGACGATGGAAAAGACCTTTCTGCGAGTGATGCGGATATCCGTGGGCGATTGTTCGAAATCACTGGTGAAGATGGAATAATGCCTGGCGACAAAGTACATGTCGGTATGCAATTGACGGATTCTGCTTTCGCAGGAAATGAAGTTACTGAAACTACCTCAGACTTCACAGTTTTGGATGATGACAAACCGATTGCCATCATCGACGAGTTAACGCCTCAAGCAGCAAAACCTGCGCGTCGAAGAGGTGCTCGACGCAAGGCAGCAGCGGATGAGAAACAAGAATCTGATGTCGCTGAATGTGGTGCATGCGGTGCAGACCTACCTGTTGAAGCCACAGAATGTGGGACTTGTGGAGCAAAGTTTGAGTGATGTCCGTCGGCTTTCATAGGGCTCGTCATCGCTCTTGCTCGGCAACCACTTCGCGTCATTCGGACATTTCACGCTACGGCTCTAAGGTATCAAACCCTTGTATCGTCCTGCATTGGATTCATATGTGGGGCAAACTTAGCCCGACCGATGAAGAAGAGTTGGATTCTGCCAATTATGATGGTGATGATTTTCCTTCTAAGTAGTTCATCTGGATGTTTAGGACTTTTGCAATCTCGAGAAATGATGGAGGATTTACGAGGCCTCCCCGAAACCAATTCGGAATCGGTCACATATACGCATGAACACGTGTTCACCACCCTCGTCGACATAGAGGAGCATGAGAACACCACCACTTTTGAAGTCGATAAATCAGTCTCAGAGATTGTAATTTATCGAAAAGTTGGTATTACTGGTTCCGACGTCATTGAAGATGTCGTCGGCGGATGCTTAGAGAACAACTCACGTTATGTTCGCGCCGACCTTTGGGCGCCGAATACTGGGCCAGGAGATTCACCGGCTTGGTCGTTGGATGAATGCAAGAATTTACCTGCGAATACAGTGGAGATTCTCCCGCCGTTTGAGGCTGGAACATGGACGTTAGACGTCGTTGCACGGGGGAGCGGATTGACAAATACAGCTCTCCAAGATCAATTTAAAATTAGTATCACTCTCACGCGGACTTGTATTGAGTATCCAATGGAAGATGATTGCATTTGATTCATACTAACGAATCATTGCATGCGTAAAGCCGAGAACAATTTCGACACTTTCCAGGTCGGTCGTGATTTCGTATGGCTCCTCCCTGGACCATCAAACGTTGAACTTCGTTGACAGCATCACGCAATTCTTGTTTTGCAACATCATTCCATGGAATTTGGTGAAGATTTTCTTTACCATAGCGAAGAACTCCATAAGGTGCACTTTTCTTTGTATTTATTTCGACGAGGTGTAAGTAGGCGAGTAACTGCATTCGGTGGGATGGATGTGGGTGAATGGGGACTTTGCCCGTTTTTTGTTCGACTGGTATAAACTCGCCATCGACGATGACAATTTGGTCAGGACGTCCACGTAGGCCCAACTTCTCATCAACAAGTAGGTTCGATGTAGAATCATCATCCGAATAGGCAATTTCTGCTTCTGTTTCCATATCAATATCATGTTTCATTGATTGAAGTTCATTTTCAGATAACAACATTCTTTGCAGTTGCCAAGAGGCGGCAAGTGTCCAAGCCATGGCTGTAATGAAAAGAATAAACGTCGCTTGATTTCGGTCTTTTGCCCATACCAAAGCAATTGCATGTAATCCTAAAACAATCGAACCAAACAGCAAACTGGCTTCGATTCGCCCGGCTTCAAACCACCCGCCTATGAATCCCTTCGGCTCCCAAAAATAGGCGAAGTCCTCGCTTGAGGCCAAGAACATTGTTTTTTGGCGAGGAATCGTTTCATTGATACCAATCCATGACCTCCATGGGACGGAGATTGCAATAAATCCAACCAACAGCGTTGTGAAACTCCACAAAGCGAGATACCGAGCCATGTCCATGGGTGTGACGACTTCATCGATATAATTGAAAGCGAGAGCATCAATGGTCAATGCAATAATGACTGAAAACCACCATGTCCAAATGGTGACAGAACGTCGCTTTTGAGCTTGAATCTCTTGGAAGTCTTTCATTTCTTCATGAATTTTTGCATGCCTTTTGATTCCGGCGACGATGGCTTCTCCTTGGCCTGAATTCCCTTGCCGAGACAACGACCAAGACAAAGGGCAATATTCGTGGCGTTCTAAATCGCTTGCACTTACTGGAAGCGCAATGCCATCGGCATCACGCCAAGTCTTGTCATCGGAAAGAGTGGCGCTCAGTAGGGCTGTTTGTTCAATATTACCATCCAAACTATCCACCCCCACAGACCTCACAGAAAGGCTTCATGTTTTGAGTTCTTTCGTGGCAATCCCACTGAAAATACCTTGAGGTTGCCGAAGATTTCATTCCGCCTCTCTACGAAGCGGTTTAATATGGAGTCCAAGTCGGTCCACTGCTGGGAATTACCATGTCCGAGGAAACGAGCCTACTCTTGCCCTTTGAATCCTATGAAGAGAATGCTGTAAATATCGGTACTCAACAAAAGAGTGCAGATATGGCACGATTCATTGAACGGGTTCGCGAAGACGGATTATATTTGCTTGATGTCAACATGACGGACTCACGAATTCGTTCGATTGCAGAATTCCTCAACAAATATGACCCGTCCCGCATCATGGTCGTCTCTGCTCGTCAATATGGACAACGCCCTGCCCGTCTCTTTTCTGAAGCAATTGGTGCCAATGCTGCAGTAGGCCGCTTTATTCCAGGCTCCCTTACCAATCCTGTGCTCCGTTCCTATGTCGAGCCTGATGTCCTGTTTGTCACCGACCCTGCTGCTGACCAACAAGCACTTCGTGAAGCAGTCAACTCTGGTTTGCCGATTGTTGGCATCGTTGATGCTAACAACAATCTTCGCAACGTCGATATCGCTCTTCCAGCGAACAATAAGGGGCGTCGCTCTCTTGCTTTGATTTACTGGCTTCTCGCCCGTGAAGTTCTCAAGGTTCGAGGAAAAATGACGGATGAAGATTGGGCAGCTTCCCAAGACTTGGAAGAATGGCAATCCACCTTCTGAAGTTCTTCATTGCAGTAACTTTCGAATGAAAGTGGATATCTTTGATATTTACACAATTTATTTTTCAATATGAACTGATAAACAAGTAGGCTTTGCCATTCTATAAGGGGGCTTCGAGGTGTCAAAGTTTGGAAAGAAAAGAAGTTTCCCAGTTCGTGCAGTTCTCTACGGCCTTCGAACACCAGGGCGATTGTTCAATCGATTTGTGTTTCATCCCATGCTTGACCGTAAAATTGCATCGAGTGATTTGGAACTCTTCGTACATGACCAAGACCGTGGCCTCATGCGTGTCTTGAACTACGGAGAACGCCTTGATTGGAGTTTGGATTCAGGAAAGGCTTGCGATGCTGTGCCTTGGCTTGACCGAATTGAACCATTGATTCACAAAGATGACCTTATCTTGGATGTCGGCGCAAACATGGGCGTGGTGAGCCTCTGGTTTTCACAACGCTGCGACCACGTCCATGCCTTCGAACCTCACCCAGAAAACATCGCAATGATTACTTCTCAAATGAATCTAAGAAACAGCAAGAACATCACCCTTCACCAATGCGCATTAGGGAAAGAAGAAACTGAAATGCAATTACATGTCAAGAATTTTCATGGACACCATTCCCTTGGTGATGTCGATAACAGTCCAACAGTCGGCAAAATACGAGTTAAAGTTCGGACAATGGATGATGTATGCAAGGAGTTGAATGTGGAACAGATTCAATTCTTGAAAATAGATGTTGAAGGTTTCGAGTCAGATGTATTGCTCGGCGGAAGTCAACTTTTGGCAGAGAAAAAAATTAATTATATTCTGTTTGAACTGCAAGAAACAATTCTGCATTCAATCCAGCGCACATCCCAAGAAGTGTTTCAAATTCTTTTCGATTCAGGATATGAAATCATAGACTTGAATGGAACGAAGATGGAAGAAAAAGATTCAATGCATATTCCAAATGGCGATTATTTGGCTTGTATCAATGGGATTGAAACAGCAAAGAAATTGGGTTCATCACCATTTGACTTAATCTAAATGATTTCATTCACTTGTGTTCGTAGCCAAATAATCCGAAATTCCTCTTGCAAAATCCTCAGGCGTAGGGGCGCCATGCATCCTGTTGCGGATTTTCTTGGCCCCGGGCAGTCCTTTGGTAAAGGCAACAGCATGTCGCTGCATCCACCGAGGTTGTAATCCACTGGTTTGGTGAGAGTACTCGATGTATTTGTCCCAACACCATTTCCGTGTGGCAAAAGCACGACCGATGGTAGAACGTTGATACCAATCTTCACCCAATTCTTTAATCCACGGTAGGTCTTCTTCAGCCATCCAACCCAATCCTACTTTGATTTCTCCAAAGATGGCAGGTCGTCCAATAGCACCGCGTCCAATCATGAGCCCTGCAGCGCCGGTTGTTTCTAAGCATAATTGAGCACTCGCTGCATCAACAACATCGCCATTTGCAACAACAGGAACTTCAACACCATCGACGATGCGTTTGATTGAATTCCAATCCGCTTCTCCAGAGTATCGTTGTCGAAGAGTTCTGCCGTGAACACAAAGTCGAGAAGTTCCGATATTTTCGAGTTCTTTACAGATATCAAGAGCATTATTTGCACCTTGGCCAGTCCCTAACCGCATTTTAGCAGTGACGGGAACATCAACACGCTGAATAATCCCATCAACCATGGAAACAAGACTCTCCGGTTCCCCCATCAACGCTGCACCAGCACAAATTTTGGTTACCTTTGGAGCAGGGCATCCAAAATTCAAATCGATAATATCGGCAGATGGGGCTAACATTTCTGCTGCAGTAGCCATATCCCCAGCATCACCGCCAAAGATTTGCGGGATGAAAGGAATTTCAGTTGCATGAGATTCCATCTTCCGCCAAGACATGGCCGCTTCTCGAGAAAGAGCTGTGCTGTTGGTAAATTCAGTGATTGTGACATCGGCTCCGCATGCTTTGGCAAGCAATCGAAACGGGAGGTCGGAAACACCAGCCATTGGAGCGAGAAACAGCGGTCGTGCTTCACCTTCCCACGCCCCAGGTTTGGCCCCGATATGTTCGCTCATCAACAGTGGCTCAGAATCCTTGTTTTTCAAGGATTGGCTGTTTCTTGAACCGCATAACAACTTAGGAGGCCATTGCTTGTTCAAGTAATTGAGCAACTCGCCGCATTCTTCGCAGTGTTTTGTCGATTCGTGCAGCAATTTCTCTGTGGACATCTTCGGAGGTATAGCCGACCATTCTATGGCCTAATGGCAATCTGCCTCCAAGAAGATTGAGCAACAGCATTTGTTCATCTGAAGAAATACCTTTGATTACCTTTTCAACCTCTTCCACCTTGAATTTTCCTTTCTTGAGGCTGGAGAGAATTGAGGATTGTTGTTTCGTGTTAAGAATTCGTTGGAATCCCCCTTTTTTCAGCATCCAATCTTCACCTCGACGTTGGTATTGAGTTGTCATGGCAGACCAAAGAGCAACATTTAGCCGGTCGATACGAGGAACTCTCTGAACCATTCCTGTACTTCGAAAACGTTCCAAAATACGGCCAATACGAGGTTTTTGTTCATCGAGAACTTCACTCGCTTCATCAAGAGAGAGTGGTAAATTTCGGTTCAATAACAATTGAAATAACTGTACTGATATCGATTCAGCATGAGCCTCTTTTCCTGGACGTTCACCAAGCAACCCGAAGTCTCCCATCCATTGTGATAACATATTTTCTTCACTTTCGGGGAGTAATGGTCGATGATCTACAATGCCTATACTGAGAGCAGGTGTCTCAGTAGGAATTGGCTCTGAACCAATATTGGGGTTACCCCGGTTCCAAAGCGAATCGAGTAACATCATTCGTTGTCGAACGATTGTTTCACATTGTAAACTAAAAAATTCAATTGCATTGGTCAGTGAACCTCCGCGGAGAAAATATCTACGCCATCCTTTACCTTCATTGGAAAACCCGATTATTCCCGCTTCAACTAAACGTGTAAGATGGTGGTTCAATGAAGCAGGAGTTAACGCCAATTCATCAGCCAACATTTGTGCATCCCAACTGACCTCTGGTTGAGCAAATAAGTAATCTCGCAGAAGGCGGTGAACAGGGCCGGCTCTTCCTTGGTCAGCAGTTGCTTCTCCTCGTTTTCGAACCAAGCATAATGTGTCGATAAACCACCCAACTAAGTTGTCGATTTCGCGTTCACTGGTTGGCAAAGCAACCTCTGTTAAACGAACACTGAACATGCTACTCAGTGATGGTTTTCGGCGAGGGTCTTTGAAGGCTATGTATTATTTGCCGCTCAAGCGGCGAAAAATAGTGGCTCTATCGACGGTCATCATGCCAATCGTAGTCGACACCTTTCGTTCCATGCCATTGGATATCCATGTCGATATGAGGCATCATTTCAATCCGGTCTTCTCGAAGAATACCTCGGCGGCGCAGTACTTTAACAGCAGAATGTACGGTTGCTCTCGAACGCCCGATACGCCGTGCTAGAGCAGCCTGAGAGCGGGGAACACCTTCTTTCTGGATATCTTCAATGATTAATTTTTGAACAAGAGATAATCCAATTGGAAGGGCAGAGGCAGCTCGTTGTTCATTGACAGCAATTCCTCGAAGGACTTCCACTTGACTGGGGGCGCCAGCAAAATAGCATGTTCTTCCGTTGACCGGTAAAACCGTCACACTGCGACGAGTTTGCAAGACATCAAGATGATGGCGAAGCGTACCATTTGCAGCATTGAGTGTCGATTGTAACTCCCTATAGCACAATCCTGGGTGCTGTTCAAGTGTCGAGAGGATACGTTGGCGTAATGGATGTTCATGTGAACGCGCTTTTGTAGATACACCGCCCATGGCGAGTGCTCCTACTGCGGTAGCAGCTGCAGCGACCCCACTTGCGATACCTACGACTCCACCAGCAGCACCGGCAAGACCGGCCGACAACCATGGTCGCTGACGGACCCATTGTGCAAGCAGAGGCATAGACAGGGTTTTCCTTTCTCCTTTCTTAATCCATCCCTTGAGTGCGTCTCTCAAAGAGGCGGTTAATCATGGGCCATAACAGTGCCCAAATGAATTTTCAAATGAGCAACAAGCGGCGAGAGTAGACGTCCACAAGTTCGTCCATGTTCAGTTAGAAGATAGGTTACCCGAATAGGCGGGCCATCGGAAACTTGACGAGAAACAAGTCCTTCATCTACCAAATAGCGTAATTTATCTGAAAGAGTGCGAGATGAAATTCCTTCGAGAAGATGTTTCATTTGATTGAATCTTCGAGGTCCTGAAATGTAAAGTGCTGAGAGAATTTCTATTGTCCAACGAGAGCCGAAAACACTCAAAGCTTCACTTGCCCGATAGACTTCATTATGCAAATCGTTTGTTGGGTTCAATTCACTTTGAGAACCCAAAACATTCCGAATTTCTCCTCCAATGGTAATTGCAGATTCTATTGATGCACGAACACTGTTGTAATCTTCACGAGTAACTTTAAGCGGCAGAATTGGCAAAACTATCTCCTCAATGCGAGGCTAACTACTGAACTACTTAATTCCATTTCTACACCAACTCATGTTTCGAGAAGGGGATTCAACACCCACAATTCATCTCACCTTTGAAGAAGTCTCACGCCTACGGCTCAATATGGCCAAACAGGTGTTGCTCGTACGTGGCGGCGCTCTGGGCGTCAATACCGGCATTGGTGGCGCACATCACAACCTCGCCACATCGCTTGCCCAAGGCGATATCAAGGGGTGGGAAAGCAATGCGACCTGTGAATATCGAATCAAAAAGCGAATGAATCCGTTTTCTCGTTTGTTTCAACGATGGTATGCACATCCAAAACGTGTTGCAAAAGCACTCAAAAAGAATCACAATTACTCTCTTCTCCACATTACAGACCAAGAACAAGCACATCTCATTCCAGAACAGTGTTCAATTCCAGTTGTTGTTACGGTCCATGACCTGTTTCACTTTTTTCCAGAACAACTCAAAATCGGTGATGAGTCCATCGATGTCGGAGAACAAAAACCCCGCTGGTATCGTCGCCGAGACCTCAAAAAATTACGAGCAGGTCTTGCACGAGCAGACCTCCTTGTCTGCGGTTCTCAAGCGACTTTATCTGCCTGCCAGAAGTATTTCCCGAAGGTCGATTCCGTGTGTGTCCCACTTGGTTTGGATGTCCAAAACTTTTCTCCGAAAAGTCAAGAAAATACTGAGGTAGTTGGCCCAGCATCGAACTTATCCAAGAGTTGTCATTTGTTGGTTGTTGGAAGTCATGCGCCACGAAAACGTCTTCTTTTTCTCTGTCAAATTCTCGGTAAAATAGACGAAGACACAAAGCGTAACATCACTGTACATCACGTTGGTAATGAAACGTGCCCTTATGGTGGCAAATCAGCATCGCAACTCGCCCAGCAATTCGATGTATCTCATTGGGTTTCACATGGAGGAGAACTTTCCAGTGATGAATTGATGCATTTACGTTATGCGAGTGAAGCATTATTGTTCCCAAGTGCCAGTGAGGGTTTTGGTTATCCTCCACTCGAGGCAATGGCCAGTGGAACCCCAGTTTTGTGTTCAGATCTACCTTCTCATAACGAGTTAATGCCTGATGAAACATGTCTTCGACCCGACGATAAAGAGGCATGGAAAGAAGCCGTAATGGCGGTGTTCTCGAATTGGCAAAGCCGAAGTAAAAACGATGAGCAACATGTTTGGCCGAAGCCTCGTTCGGGATTGATTGAATTTGCATCCCGTTTTGACCAAAGTCGTTTTTGCCTTCGAATGGCTGAAATTTACGATTCTTTGTAGAGTCATTTGGAAACAATATGCTCATATGTAGAAGCAGTGCGTCGTCGAGCATGGCCGATGACACCTCGCCTCAGAGTATGGATTCAATCAAATGGTTTCATTCAATTCCATTGAATGATGGTGTTGTCACTCCAGGATTGGATGCATCAATGGCAAAATTGGAACAGATTTGTCTTCCTAAAGATTTGACGGGTAAGACGGTTCTTGACATTGGTGCTTGGGATGGATTTTTCTCATTCCAAGCAGAGAAAGCAGGTGCAAAGAGAGTTCTAGCGACCGATAACTTCTGTTGGAGTGGCCCTGGATGGGGGACAAAAGATGGATTTAACTTCGCTCATAAAGCTTTGAATTCAAAAGTTGAATCATTGGACATCGATGCAATGGATGTATCTCCAGACAATGTTGGAGAATTTGATGTCGTCATGTTCCTCGGTGTGTTGTATCACTTGCAAGACCCAATGGCGGGGCTTCGTGTTGCTGCAAGTGTCTGTAAAGAACTGCTTATCATCGAAACTGCAGTTGATGACTTGCATCGCTGGAAACCCTCAATGGTCTACTATCCAGGCGATTCTTTCAACAGCGATGATACCAATTACTGGGCTCCAAACGTCGGCGCCATGAAAGGTATGCTCAAGGATTTAGGCTTCTCAAGAGTTGAAGTTGTCTATCCAAAGAATCCATGGATTCGTTATTCATTACCGGTTCGATTGTTCTCGTCAATCAAGGGTATGTTCACTGGGCGAGGTCCGTTCCGGCAGACCATCAACCAAGGTCGAATGTCTTTCCACGCTTATCGCTGAGCGAGAACTTCTCTCCGCAGTGTTCTTGAGTGGGGTTTTGTTGGGCAGTTTATGCAACCTATTCAGCGTGTAGCGATTGTTGGTGCGGGAAACATGGGTTCCGGTATTGCTCAAAAAACGGCTCAAGAAGAATTTGATGTTCAAATGGTTGACAGAGAGCAACAATGGGTAGATAGAGGGCAAAGCATCATCGCAAATTTCCTTTCAGAGGCTGTTGAGCGACGCATTTTTTCTCCTGCCCAAGTTGAAGCGATTGAAGGTCGAATCACCGGCGTTGTTGGAGTTGAAAACACGGCGGCAGATACGGATTTAGTGATTGAAGCAGTGTTCGAAGATTTCGATATCAAAACTGCGGTTTTCAATACGCTTGACAAAGCATGTGGGCCAGATACAATCCTTGCCTCAAACACTTCCTCGTTATCGGTCAACGCATTGGCTGAAGCAACCGGTCGTTCAGACCGATTTGTTGGATTGCATTTCTTTTATCATCCTGCAAAAAATCGTTTAGTCGAAGTCATTCCAGCACATGCATCGAGTCCAGAGACCGTGGAAAAGGTCGTTCAATATTGTAAGATGCTTGGTAAGGTTGTCATCGTCTGTGCAGACCGCCCAGGTTTTGTCGTGAACAGATTCTTCGTTCCTTGGTTGAATGAAGCATGCCTACTCCTTGAAGAAGGCGTTGCTTCCGCCGCCCAAATCGATGCTGCTGCACGTAAAGCATTCCGAATTGGACTTGGTCCATTTGGATTGATGAACCTTACCGGTCCGCCGATTGCTCTCCATTCGACCGATTATTTGTCTGAGCAGTTGCACACACCTCGTTACAACGGTGCTCAAAACTTGCGCGATCTAATCGAAGCCAATGAGCAATGGGATATCGAAGGCGATGAATCCTATTCCGATGAGCAATACACCACTGTTTCAGAACGCTTGTATGGCGTGGTTTTCGGTGTTGCTGCTCAAATTGTTGATGAAGGCGTCTGTTCGATGGAGGATGTGGACCGTGGAGCAAAAGTAGGACTTCGTTGGGCTCGTGGTCCATTTGAATTGATGAATAAAGTCGGTGTTGGAGCCTCAAGTCGGATGGCTCAAAAATATGCAGACTTAGCCGCAGAATCCGACCCATCTCGTGCTTGGAAGGTTCCACAATTCTTTGTCGACCAAGGCGATGCGAAGTGGACTTTCTCTTATGTTGATACAGCCATTGAAAATGGAGTCGCTACCATAACAATCAATCGACCAGAGGCAATGAATGCGCTCAACGAAACAGTGGTTTCTCAACTTGGAGAAGCGTTGGATAACGTCAATGGGAATGATTCTGTTCACACGATTGTATTGGATGGAGCAGGAAAAGCCTTTGTTGCAGGTGCAGATGTCAAATTCTTCGTCGATAAAATTCGTGCTGATGCTCTACCTGACATCGTTGAATTTACTGCTGACGGTCACGTGGTACTTGACAAACTGGAATCCTCATCAAAAACGACGGTAGCATTGACTACAGGTCTTGCACTTGGTGGTGGTTTGGAATTGGCCTTGTCGTGTGATTATCGCGTTGGAACTCGTCGAACACAATTCCGTTTCCCAGAGACTTCAATTGGAATTTATCCGGGGCTTGGCGGCTCGCAGCGACCTGCTCGAATCAGTGGCATTCCAGCCGCCCGATGGGCAGTTCTTGCAGGGAACTTCATGGATGCTTCCACCGCCGCAGACCTTGGTTTACTCACTCATTTAGTCGATGTTTCAGGTGTTAATGCATGTGTAGCTGAACTTGCTAAGAATGGCAAACCGGTCAACAAATATCCTGGAAGTCCAGCGAATCCCGAGAGTGCAGTTGCATCCTTTTCGAGTTCATTTTTCGCCGATAAGAACATGGCTGATTTAATGGCAGGCACATGCCCAACAGGTTTTGATGCCGAAGACCGCAATGTCTCACGGCAACTCAAATCACTTTCGCGCACAGCACCAATTGCTTTGTCGATGGCCAGTGCTTTGATTGATGAAAGTGCTAACACAACTCTTTCACAGGGTTTACAGTTGGAGCTCGACCGACTTACTGAGATATTTTCAACCGCAGATTCTCTCGAAGGCCTGTCAGCATTAATCGAGGGTCGAAAACCGACCTATTCGAATGCATGATTACGCCCATTCATTTTGAATCTCGGACATCTCTTTGATTAAAGCGACAATATCGATTGTTTCTTCTTGCTCATGAGCAAGTTCAATGCGATTCCGAACCGCTTCAACAAATTCTTCATCTGGTTTTTCCTTGAGAATACCTTCAATGAAATCTGCTAATGATTTACCCTTCCCATGAGCGATGGCAATACGTGCACGTAGCTTTTCAGCGTCATCTTTTGGTTTACGAACTCCACTCATAGTTTCACCTCTTCTGCATTGAAATGGTTGGCATACCAATCCTCCCATTGAATCACTTCTTCATCTGACCATTCACTCAGTGAACCTGTTGTAGAAAGTCGGAGTGAATCCGAAGACAAGGGGAGCATGGTTGCATTATGGGCGCATTTGACTCCAGGTGAACCGAGTACCATGGCTTTCTCAACAATTCCAAGACCAATGGACAAACTATTGGTGTCCGTTCCAGACCAATAGGCAGCAAATCCAGGATGTGTATGAACCCAGAGTTTGAACGGTGCTATACAACCAATCGGTGGCGCGAGTTGAACTTGTCCAGCAGTACCCCAATCGATGGAAATAACATTTTCAGCATCGATAAGAACCGATGTTTCAAGCCCAGCAAGATAAGAAATTGCATAGACGACATCCCAACGACCTTGTTGTGAAGCATTTCGTTGCACATCAAGAAGAACCTCATCATCGATTTGACGTTGTTCAGCCTTTTCAGTCACATGGTCCCAAACATCTTGGGTAATGCCCAGTTGTTCTAAAGCAGGAATGAAAATCATACTTTCACCTCCATGGTTGCCTTTTTCACACGCGGAAACTCAAAGGCTCCATATGTTAGGCTTCCAATCGATTGAGAAGGTGCATGTCTGCCCCTAAGCCTTTGAACCAACCACTGAGCACCAAAAGTTCCAGCAACGGAAAATCCAAATTCAAGATTACCAGCATCGAGCGCTCCTTCGACTTGACAACTCATTGGTTCATGGTCAGGAGTCATTTGTTCAATCAATGAAGGTTCAGAATCTGAAGAAAGTACCATCCATCCATCTCCCGAGCATCTCAAGTCAATCCAAGGCACACCAAGGGCGTGAACCAAGCGTCGGGGTTCAGGCCTGTCGACACAAATCACGACCAAATCGTATTCTTCAAGCTGTTCAGGCGTCCTCAAGTTTTCAACTTGAGATTGAAGTTCAACGTATCCAGTTCGCCCAGCATATCGTTGAGAAAGGGCCAATACCTTTGCAGTACCAATTTCGTCATGCGTGAATCGTTGGTGTCCAAGGTTAGTGGCCTCAACAATGTCGCCATCCATCAGCGTAATTTTGGTATTCATTTGAGTACGTTCCAATGCGGGTACAATAAGTTCAACAAGGGTTGTTCCAATTCCACCAGCGCCGACGATAAGCACGTTTTTTGACATAGATTCTTCTTCCACGCAGAAGCAAGAATTCGACTCCATATAAGGGGGTTAAAAAATCATCATTCGCTCAAGAGCAGCAATTTGAACTTCAAGGGTGAAATGCTTCTCGACATATGGGCGACCAGCCTTTGCCCAAACCTCTCGCAGTGCAGGGTCTTTGGCATCTAAATAGGATGTTTTCCATGCACCGAGGTCATGACGTTCAAGAAGTCGCCCAGATTCAACAGGCGTCATGGTGCATGAGAATCCACCTTCATCGACCATGAGCGCTGGAACTCCAATGGCCATTGCTTCGATTGGTGTGAGTCCAAACGGCTCATGATGGGCATGACTTACCATTGCTCGTGCGCTCCGAATCAATGCACATAACTGAGTTTGAGACAATCGGGGCATACATATGACTTCGACACCAATTCGTTTTCCTTCTTCGAGGAGTGCACCTTTATCAGCATCAGAACCTCCACCAACTTGAACCAAACTGAGGCCAGTATCTTTCAAAGATTGTAGGGTATCCCATGTACCCTTGACGTGCGAAATCCGACCAACCGTTACGATGTACTCTTTCGGCATATCTTCGAAATCTTTGAGTGAATCTGTTTCCTGTTGCGTTGGGTGTTCAGGCCAAAGATTCCAATCGATGACATGCATGACATGCGTGGCCTCCAGTGGTCGACCTTCAACATCACGCTTAGGGGTCTCACCGTTTTCTTTGGTCGAATCGGATGCAATTCCATAGACTGTATTCAAACGATGCTGAATCCACATTGAGTTTCCTGAAATTGAAGATTTTGGACGCCGAAGAAGTCGTTCAACATACCTTTGGTCTCGTCTTCTTTGGCGCGTGAACAACATCTTTGTCAACCATAAAGGTCGCTTTGGCGAACCGTCCATATTTCGATGAAGGACATCTTCATACAACCATCTTGGTGGTTCTAAACAATGGTAATGAACCGGTAGATGTGCCGGAATCAAAGGTAGAAGTTCGAGTGTTCCGCGACAAACCGACATATGGACCGCATCGAATTCATTCCAAGGGATATCCATTCGCTTCCACATTTTTTCTGCCGAAGTACTTGCTTTTGCCATAATTTCGGCAACTGCGCCTTGCGGCCATTTCATCGGTTCTTTCGGTAACATGAGTCGTACCGATGCATCTTCCAGTAATTCCTTGGCATCTTTAGTCAACTCCAAACTCGCCAAACTAACGTCCCAGCGTTGTGAAGTGGCTCGAATCAATTGAAGTAATTCGCGCTCAGCACCTCCCAGTGAGGCGAAAGAGCCACGAACAATGAGGACGCGCAGAGCGCTCAGTCCTCCATCTTTGGAATCAGCCATTGAACCCGACAGCCGGCGACTCACCTTCAAATCCTCCCTCAACCGGTTGAAATGAGGTGCAATTTCGGCATACGAACGCGCGACCGATTGAAAAAGGGAGGGGCCTACGGTAGGTCATGAGCGGAAAGACAGCCATGGTCACTGGTATCACGGGTCAAGACGGTTCGTACCTTGCAGAACTGTTGTTGGAAAAGGGTTACACCGTCTATGGTTTGGTCCGAAGAGTCTCACAACCAACCTCTGGTCGTAGCCTTATCAACCACTTGATGACCAATGAGAACTTTCAATTGGTAAACGGCGACCTTGCTGACCAAAACTCAATTGACAATGCTGTAGCTCAATCTCAACCTGATGAATTCTACAACCTTGGTGCAATGTCCTTTGTCCCTGAATCGTGGCGCTCACCTATGATGACTGCAGATATTACTGGTTTGGGTGCTCTTCGTTGCCTTGAAGCAATTCGAAAGCACGCTCCAAATTGCCGATTTTACCAAGCCGGTTCATCGGAACAATACGGTAAAGTTCGAGATGTTCCTCAAACAGAACTTACTCCGTTTCACCCTCGTTCACCGTATGGATGTGCGAAGGTCTTTGCCTTTGAAATCACTCGAAACTATCGTGAATCCTACGATATGTTTGCTTGCACAGGTATTCTTTTCAATCACGAAAGTCCACGCCGTGGTCTTGAATTCGTAACTCGAAAAGTGACCATGACTGCAGCACGTATTGCTCACGGTTTCGACGAATGCCTTTGGATTGGTAATGTCGATGCTAAGCGAGATTGGGGATTTGCAGGAGATTATGTCGAAATGCAATGGCGTATGCTCCAACAAGACAAACCGGGTGACTATGTTGTCGCAACCGGCCGAACTCACAGTGTCCGAGACATGATAACACTCGGCTTCTCTCACGTCGGTATGGACCTCACATGGTCTGGGGATGGGGTAGATACTATCGCTACCGACCAAAATGGAAACGTGCGTGTTCGTACCAACCCCAAGTTCTTCCGCCCTGCAGAAGTTGATTTGTTGATTGGAGACCCTGCACTTGCTGAAAAGGAGCTTGGCTGGGTTCCTGGAACCACCTTTGAAGAATTGGTTCAGATGATGGTCGATTCAGACATGTCCCTTGTTCAAGAAGCAGTTGATGGGGGCTATGCACCTCCTATCCCACCAGAATGAGGTGAAGCCAGAAAATGGCTCAACAACTTCCAATACTCTACTCGTTTCGGCGTTGCCCCTATGCAATGCGTGCTCGGATGTCAATCGTTCGAACTGAATTCAAAGTCGAACATCGAGAGGTCCTTCTTCGAGACCGTCCTCCACACATGTTAGAGATTTCACCGAAAGGAACCGTTCCAGTTCTGCTTTTGTCAGATGGTGAAGTGATTGAAGAAAGTCTTGAAATTATGCAACATGTACTCAACTGGGAATTAAGCGAACAGGAGACCAATTGGGTTGAACGTAACGACAACGAATTCAAATTTCACTTAGACCGTTACAAATATCCAAACCGCTACGAGGATGTCGACGAAGTCGAACAAAGAACAGCCGCCTCCAATTACTTGAACGACCTTGACCGCTACCTTGGACAAGAACTCAACTTTTCAATTGCTTTGAGCGATGCTTTGTTTCCATTTGTTCGGCAATTCGCTAACCACGACCGGAATTGGTTCGATGAACAAGCATGGTTGAATGTCCATACATGGCTTGCCCAAAACTTGGACAGTGATGAATTCAAACGATGTATGAAGAAACACAAGCAATGGTTTGATGGCGATGAAATCGTTTACTTCCCGTAGTTTGAACATAGGTTAGCGTTCCGACAGGCCCACTGCGAGCCCTTTGATTTGCCAATTTCTGAGCAATGGGTATTTGGATACACCCATTGAAAATCCAACATATGCTTTCATGCACCTTATTTGTTAATCCAATTCTGCCATAACTGTGCGAACTCAGGCCAGTGTTTTTTTGTAGGGTTATACCGACCATATCCAAACTGATTATGAGCAAAAACCTTGACTTTTGTTTTATTGATTACAGCTTCCCCAAATCTTAGACCAAACTGTGAACCAAATGTGCCCTGCCTTGTAAGAGGTTTTTCACAATATAGTTTCTCAATTACTTGAATAGCATGTGAACCATTGAGATGCAAAAATGATGGTTCTGTTTCAGAAATAATCGAAGATAATATTCTCTGATGTTGAATCAGAGCTGCATCTTCAGAAACTTGTTCTACAATTCTCTTCCGATCAAGACTAGTTGCATCTCTAGAGAAGTAAGGTATAACATCCATAGCAAATGCGTTTCTGTTCCAAACACTACGTTTGTCCACGCCATCAAAGAAATGCTCCGAATAGCCAATCCCCACCTTATCGAAATGCCCCCAATTAGCAATCCCGCTATAGAAATAACTTAGCCTAGAAGAAAGATAATCATCAAATGATTGTTTATCTCCAAGATGTAGTTTACGGATCAAATCAATTGCTGGCTTAAGTTCTATTTCATGTGCTGGCTTTCCAGGAGCGGGCCAAAGCGGATTAATCCCCAAAAGACAAACGCAATTGCCTTTTTCCATAGAATCGATATTTCCAGTGAATGGAATAGGAGGCATTCTGTGGACCAAACCTGCATCATTTGAACTCGACAATTTTTGATTCAATCGTTTTGAATCTTCTATGTGGTCTCTTTTCATAAAATCTAAAATTAAAGAGGTTAGTTCTCGATTCATATCACTGGATATAAGTCAGTATTATCAATCATTCTATTTTTAATAGCATCGAATCAAAGGGAGTCCTATGATTTGCCGTCTTTGCAAAGGGTACCCATCGCTCAGTACTTGAGAAATCCAAGTTTTACATTTTTGTGATTAGATATATATTCTATCCACATAAGGTTGGAGGGCAAAACTTCCTAGGGCCGGATAGATGAGTCCTTCAAAAGAGATCTGGAAACTCGACGAGCCAAGTTATAACCGTACTTGGATGGAAATAGAAGAAATTCTTCATTCCGCTGAACATGAAATGAATATCCAGCGTGCTAAATTCTATGTTCGTAAAGCAACTGGCCCACGTGAAGCGAAATATCGGGCATTGATGAAGTATCAACGAGCAAAGGGAATCGTGGACACACTTCGATGGACTATTGGAGTACGTGGACAAAAATCTCCGCTTAAAGAGGGTCTTGGTGATTGAACATCAAGGGGCAGATTGGTTCAAAAAGTGGGACAGAAACTGTAAGAAGAAGCAAGCAGTGTGTCTGTACTGAGATACTGAACACCCCTTTATATCCTCAATTGTGAATTTGAATTTATGCGCACAGCAATTCTTAGTGTCTTAACCATCGTTCTATGCCTAGCGACCCTTTCAGTTTCGGCTATGCTTGGCTCTGGAATAAATCCATTTTTATCTCAAGACCAATCCTTTGAAATTTCAGTTGACAATGAAATTGGTACCAATCGCTATGTCATGATTGAAGTGGATGAAGGCGATAATGATGAAGAGGAAATGGTCATTGAAACATTCCATGAATTTCAATTCCAAGCAAGTGCAGATGGAGGTCTGATCACCTGGGATTTTGGAGATGGTGAAGTTCGAACTGGCTCAAGTGTGAGCCATCAATTTTCAACTCCAGGCCTACATAGTGTGGTCGCGACGTATGTCAACGGTCAAACGATTGAAACACGCACCCTTTCCGTAACAGTTTACCTCGACTCAGAAGTTGAAGCCGATAACATGGAATGTGTATGCGCACCTACTGGCAAAGATACGGTCATCGTTCTCTCTACGCATGAAGGCCTCTCCACACTTGCAGGATTCGTTCAAGTTGAACATGATGGAAGCAGTGAATCGTGCAGTCTGCGTAATCCACTTCAAGAATGTCATGTCAGAGTAATGGTTCAGAAACTCGAAGAGGGGGCAATTATTGAACAAGAAGTTCTCTTTGACGACACATTCCGGAGCAACGAGTATGTTGTTGATTTCCAGTTTGAAGATCTTGTTCTCGAAGAAGGACAAACACTTCAATTGCGTCTGGAGACCGACCAAGTTCGGGATTGGCACAAGCCTACAGCGGCATGGACCACATCTGTTTCAGTTGAATGAATACAATTGCACATGCCAACAGGCTCTGTTGTGGGTCTTTGCAAAAGGGGTGTTAAGCGATATATGTTTCAAGCGTATATACTGAAAGGTTGCCGGAACAAGAATTATACTCTAAGGGTTAACAGATTTCAATATGGTTGAAGTGGAATGTCCAATTTGTTGCGAGCAGGTTCAATTTCCTCAAGGAGAGCCGAATGTCTTTGAATGCCCAGAATGTGTAGCAGAATTAGATTGGAATGGTAAACACATCACCGGAGTAATGACAAATCGCCACTATCTTTTCGTTGATGGAGAACACTTCTCCTCACGCTTTGACCCGGAAAAATTTGCCGATGCTATCGATTTTGCCAACGAAGTGATGGATAACAACATAACAGTTCTCAGTAGTTTTGGCCATGGTGGAAACAGTATAGTCACCGAAGATTCGATTATTGATAGCATGAATTTTGATAGAAGCTTTAGCACATTCGGAATAGTATTTTTTGTAATCTCCTTAATGGGTTTTCTTCTGCTTTTGAGTACTGGAGCAGAGTTAGCAATGTGTATGTGTATGGTTCCATCAATTTTTGTTCTATCGATTGCATTTGTCGGAGGCAATACTCATACATCTGAGGATTTAGTAATATCTCAGAGTGCCGGTGGTTCTTATGGTCAAGGAAACGGAATTGGATTTGTACCTGATTCTTCATACTATGCAGGTTACGTATGGAAGAATAAAACATTCACATTTAATTCATTCAAATCAGTGAATGAAAATCATTATGTAGAGTTAAGGCATTTCTCTCATTCAGGAGGAGATAATAGCCACCCTGAACAAGGATTCATGTACAAAATGAAACATGGTGATGTCGCTATTGGGTCATATGGTGTAGATAAAATTTATACTTCAGTCCATAATCTCGAAAGAGAAGGTTTACTTGGTGATTTTGAACAAATTTTAGAAATTAGAAACCAACTGAAGAAAAAGATTGGAACATACCTCCCTATCAAAATTAATTTTGATTCTGTTTTAAGACCACAGAAAATAATGAAAATTATCGAAAACGATTCCGAACTGTCAGAACTTTGGAAGAAACTTGTGGAAGGAAAGTAGTTGATTAAACGACACGAGTTGTGAATGCTTGTGTGCTGATACAGATAAGCGGCATATCATCTCCATGAAATCATAAGGGTTCTTTCAAACTCCTCAAGACATGATGGAAGAATACAAAGAGAAAGTTTGAACCATCAACCATTCATTCAGATGGTTTGGAAGGGGATGTAATGAACTTCCTGCCTCACTATCCAGTGCTCAGTTCGCCATCTGAAGATGTTTCACCGATGGAGCAATCCCTAAATCATCTGGGAAGAACATCGTTGGTTCAGGAATAGGGATCGGTGTGATTTCTTGTCCCACTAAAGCGACTCGACTTGGTCGTGAATCTGACAAAACTTTGCGCCCAGTGAGAGGGGCAATTTTGTTTGAAAAGTCCATGATGTCTTCATGACTTGGCATGTTTTCAACACCGAGGTTCTCTCGGCTGTGCCCGACAAAAACATAGCCTTTATTTTCTATATAGTCAGGGTCTGCTCTCATGTCAAGCGCTGCAAACTCTTTGATATGTTGGTCGGACATATTGATTCCTTGCATCAATGTATGACGGCAAACAATACGTGTATCAAGTGATGGTAAGAGGTCGAGTGTCTCTGAAAATTTATCCCAGGCATTGGTGTTCCATTTTGGTTTACACACTTCATCGAAGACTTTCTTGTTCGGTGCATCGACCGAGACATAGAGTTGCGTTGGTAGCGTATCCAATTTTTCGATGACCTTTGGAAGTGTGCCATTGGTTACGAGCATTGTCGTCATCCCATGTTTATGACACAAATCCATGTATTCCGAGAGTCGTGTATAGAGGGTCGGCTCACCATTGAGAGAAATAGCAACGTGCTTTGGATTCTGAGCGTCCAACCACTTTTCACGAGGTACTTTTGGATTTCCTCCAAAACCAGACAAGAGACGACGTTGAGCTCGAACGGACTCATAGAGAAGTTCCTTCGGGTCTTGGTCGGTTAACTCCAATGTATCCATGTGCGGTTCACGCCAACAATAGGTGCAGGCGAGGTTACATTGGTCGACAACTGGAGACATTTGCATACAGTTGTGACTCTTGACGCCGTAGAATTTACCCTTGTAGCACTGGCGGTCACGAAGCAGTGATTCTTTGGTCCAGTGGCATGTTTTAACGCCACCGTGTTCACCAACAATGTGGTAGCGTTGCTTCTGCAATTTTGCTTTTAGTGCAAGGTCCATTCCAGCCATGAGGCTCACTCCTAGCCGCATTTCCACTGTTGTGCAATGCACGGCCGGGAAGGGGCTCTGATAAGCGAGCGTCAAACTTCTTCGCTATCAATCCTCGCTCAGCGCTTGAGAATTGGTAAGAAAGCGTTGGCAGCCTTTTCACAAGCATTGGCCACGTCATCAAGACGTTGTAAGACGCGATACATGTGCATAGCAGCCAGCGGTGCATCGTCACCGTTGGTGAAAACATAGCCCGCAGCCTTTGCTTCGACAACATCCGCTTCGTGTTCCTTGAGGTTCACTTCTCGGATGAGTTCCGCGAGTTTGTTCTGAGCTGCTTTTGTCTCTCCACTGATGGTGAATTCACGCAATGCTTCGACAGCATCTTCGTACTTAGCAACCGTTTCAGCAACCGCATTTGCCATGTCCTTGAGATTGTCTTTTGCTTCCTTATCGTCAAACAAAGGTCGGAACGCCAACTGCTCGGCCACATTCTGTGCGTAATCGGCGATACGGTCTTGTCGGGTTACCATGTAGAGGAAGTCATCGTAACTCACATGCACACCAAAGCGTATGTCTTCGCCGGCAAGCCGTCGCACCTCGGTCTTGACGTTATCAGCCTCGAGTTCAGCAGCAATTGTAGCTTCAATGGCTTCAGATGCATCCTCGCCATCGCAAGCGGTATTCACGGCTTCAAGCATGTGTTCAACGGTCTTTTCAACAGCCTTAGCATGCTCATGGAACAATTCAAACGGTGTTGTGTCGTTGTCCATATGGCCTGTTCCATCGCCGTTTGCACCTGCATCGGACAGAGCATCTTCAACATGAATTTCGCCGCTGCTCTTCCAGATCGCAAATCCAACTGCCAAGAAGGAAAGAGGGAGCAAGACAATCATGTTCAGTGAATCTCCACCGGAGGCGACAAACAGTACGATTGCCCCGAAGGCTGCAGCAGGTACACTGGCGACCCAAGATGCGGCAATCTTCCCGAACACTCGGAAATCAACCGCTTTAGCGCCACCTGCAAGGCCGACACCAACCACGGCACCGACAAGCGTGTGCGTTGTTGAGACGGGAACTGCCAAGAACGGCATGGAGAAGATGAGAATCGTGGTTGCTGCACCAAATTCAGCAGCGAAGCCACGGGTCGGCGTGATGTCGGTGATTTTCTTACCGATGGTTTCCATGACTCTCCACCCCCAGGTCATTACACCGATGGCGATACCAGCCGAGCCAAGCAGGATGAGCCACAATGGAATCGGTGCTTTCTCCATAAGTTGGCCCCCATCGCTGCTGAGAACTTGCCATACAGCAGCCATTGGTCCAATGGCATTGGAGCGGTCGTTTGCCCCGTGTGCGAAAGCAACGTAAGCGGCTGTGATAATCTGCAACCAAACAAAGATTCGCTCGACGCCACGGAAGCCGCGCTTCTCTTCATTAATGTCGATTCGGCGAAGAACAAGGTACAGCCCTAGGCTTCCAAGCGCACCAATGAACGCAGCGAGTAAGAGGGAATTGACTGGGAACCAAGCGTTGTCAGCAAATGGATTGAAAACACCGTTCTCTTTCACCGGCAGCCAATCGTATTTGTTCTTAATCCAACCTTCAGAGGCGGCCTTCGAGAAAAATCCTTTGAGAGCCTTGAATTGAAGCGCCAGACCCAACACAAAGAAGGTCGGAAAGGCGAGGATTGGAGCCAGCCATTGCGATCGGTCAACCGGGTTCTCTGAATCCAAAATGGTCTTTTTGATGATGAAGTACGAGAAGAAGGCCAGTAAGCCACCCATTAACGGGCTAGCAACCCATGACATGACGACTTTCTGAACAACTTCCCAGTCGATGAGCGTTGTGTCGTGTTTGACTTCAAGAATGAGTCCAACTCCAATAATTCCTCCAATAATGGAGTGGGTTGTAGAAACGGGGAGCCCATACCGAGTTGCAATGGTAAGCCATGTTGCAGCTGCCATCATTGCTGCAATGAAACCGAATGCGATATCTTGGGAGAATACAGGGTCGACGAGTGGGTCGGCGAAATCGACGCTGAGAATGCCTTTTCTGACGGTATCTGTAACCGCATCACCTGCAAAGAAAGCACCACTGAATTCAAAGATAGCAGCAATAATGACTGCTTGCTTCAAAGTCAGTGCACGAGAACCAACAGACGTCCCCATTGCATTAGCAACATCGTTCGCACCAATGTTCCAAGCCATATAGGCACAAACAACCAAAGCCAGTCCAATCAATACCATCGTTATAGGTTCCATGACTAATCCTAACAAAAGTAGGTATATATTCAAACTCATGTATATTCTATATAGTAGTATTTAGTGGTGAAATTGATCACATGGGACTCGGGCCAGGAGAACACGAAGTTCGAAAATTACAAAGTACGGGTGGAAGTACCTTCACCGTAAGTTTGCCAAAGCCATGGGTCATCGAACAACAACTGAAGTCCCGTGATTCCTTACGCGTCGACTGGCGCCCGAGTGGAGCATTACGCATTACGCCCCTCGACATGGCTGGAGCTCTTGAAAAAAGCGTATCGTTCGACACACGCAACATTCCCAAATACAGCCTGCATGACCACTTGATGGGGGCATATATTTCCGGTGCTGATTCTATTTTGATTCATTTCGAGTTGGCTCTAAAGAAACAATATTCTGCTCAAATTCGAAGATTTCTTCGCAGTACGAGGGGATTCGAAATCTTTGATGAAAGTGATCAATCGATTGAGTTGAAGTGTTTGATGAGTGCAGGTGATATGCCACTGCATGCGAGTCTCAATCGGATGTATCTACAAGTTACATCCTTGATTCGAGATATTATCAGCGTGTTTGATGGTGAAGACCGCGAATACTTAGCAGATGCAGAAGAACGAGAAAACGAGGTTGATGCACTCCTCTATCTTATTGAACGTCAAGCGAGAATTATGTTGGGTTCGCATTTGGTTGCAACCAAATTAAACCTCACTCGAACACAGGCACTTGAATATACCAATTTAGCACGTTCACTTGAACGAATGATGGACCATGCCTACGGCATCGCACAATTGGTCCTCGAAAATCCAAAAATAACTCGAAAACTGGCCGGAGCTACTTCTCTTGAACAAATTCCCGAATGGCAAACAGCACTCAAGGAATTGATGATTAACATCAGAATCCGAGATTCACTCAGGATTGAAAATGCGCGTAAACAACTCAAAGACGCTCAACAGATTCTTGCGAGTCATGAACAAGACTTACTGGCAAATCATCGACAAAATGAATGGATGGCGTTTGATTTAAGTTTGTCAGAATCAGTGAGAAGATTATGCGCTTATTCACGCGATTTCGGAGAAATTTTGCTGAATATGAAGGTTTTTAGCGAAATTCAGATTCAACAAAGATTAGTGTAATTTAAAACACTTAATTTATTATAAACACCTATGTGTTGGCAAATTCACCTCGCCTTGATATAGTGCCGGTTCCAAATATACACTGTAGCAAACAACAACTACAGGCGGAATGAACATGGATAAATATTTAGAAACATACGTAGACCAAATTATGAATGAACAAGAACATCGGAGTGGAATCTTTTCCAACTTCTTCGATGTCGTGGTTGGGGCGATCTCTAACTACCGCTGCGGAGCTGACTCTCGCGGTTCTTACAACACTCGTCGAGGTGTTTTCTGATGGACGCATACCTTTCAGAATACGTCGACCAGGTTCTTGATTCACAAGAATACCAAAATGGTATCTTTTCTCGTTCTTCTTTTTCGAAGTTCGTAACTTCTTTTTTCCGACGTCAAAAGTGAATTCTCTGGTGAGGTAGAGCCTCTTGCTCGCCTCTCTTCAAGGGATTTAGTATTTGCAAAAGCGTGGGCATGTTGAACAGCAATTCATATATCAAAACTTTTTGATGATGAGTATCGGTGAAACGAATGCTCGACGTTAACGGCTTAACAAAAACTTTTGGCTCAGGTTCAAACAAACTCCAAGTGCTTAAAGGAGTGGATATGAGTATCGAGACTGGGGAAATGGTCGCTTTGATGGGGCCTTCTGGCTCTGGTAAATCGACGCTTCTCAACATCATCGGAGGTCTACTTGCTGGAGATGGCGGTTCAATCACTCTTGGAGGAAAAACATACGGTCAAAAAAATCCCTCGAATGTTGTCGATATTCGTCGTGAATATGTCGGTTGGATTTTCCAAGATTTCCACTTGCTTGAGAATCTCACTGCAATGGATAACGTAGCCATGGCATTAGAACTGGCAGGGATGCCTGCTAAAGAAGCAGAATCAGCCGCTCGTGAAGCTCTTGCAAAAGTGGGACTTGAAGACAGAATGAATCACATCCCCGACCAACTCTCTGGAGGCCAACAACAACGCGTCGCAATTGCACGAGCGATTGCGGGCAATCGCCCATTCCTTCTTGCCGATGAACCCACAGGCAATCTCGATATTGCAAGTGGGAAAGAAGTTCTCCAACTGTTCAAAGATTTATGTCATGATGAAGAAAATCCCATTTCAATTCTTATGGTTACCCACGACCCTGATTTGGCCTCAAACGCTGACCGCATGTTGTTGCTGAATGATGGGAAAACTGAAGCCTCGGACATTCGTTCCGCTTGGGGCTTGGATGATGAAGATGGAGGTGAAGAAGAATGACCAAAGGCGACGAATCTTTACAACTGGAACCTTCAGACTTTTCGCCATCTCAGAAGTTACCTATGCGAATCATGCACAAAGTGATGGAGACTCCAAGCCAACTCAGGCTTGCTGCATTGAGTGCATGGCGAGGTAAAGAACGTGGATTGGCAGTCGTCGCTGGTGTGTTTTTGGCATCGCTGGTCATTACGACTGTGCTTTCGTATGGCGTAGGTCTTTCACAACTGTTCTTTGAAGAATCACTGAAAAATGAACCGTTCGATGCGAAAATCGAATACGCTCGAACACCTGTTGAAAATGCATCGGGCTGGTCAAATAATACGACCACCATGCTCAATGTGTGCGATGAACTGATGTCTGATTTTGGTGAATTCACTGATTGCACCCTCGTTCTCGGCCGTCAAGGTATCCACAGTGGCGGTCTATTCAATGAAGAGTTCATTGTTGCTCAACCCCTTGAAATGGTGGCGATTACTGACGATGCGAATCCCTATTGGGGGAATGTGACGTTTGACTATCCTGAACTGGCCGATGCAGGGCCCCCAATTTCTACACAGCGTTCAATTCGATTCTTAGGACCTGAGGCCTTTGATGGCGAGTTTGCCGAACGACTGGG
>MDSW01039893.1_pt1 | contig 39972 bp, 30 predicted proteins | sample 811171 | NCBI WGS metagenome assembly MDSW01 (sample SAMN05326641, study PRJNA326480) | marine metagenome | isolation source: seawater | place: Atlantic Ocean: North West | collected 2012 | reverse complement strand
TTCCTTGCTGCCCACGACTCATACGTAAGCGATGGAACTTGGAGCCATAGAGAAGCTTCCCAAAGATAAGCGGGATTTGTTTTTTTAAGATCCCGGGTCCGTTGTCCTGAATGGAGACTTTGTATCGATCTGGTTCTGTTTGAGTGATATTCACCCAGATGTCTGGGGCAATTCCCGCCTCTTCACAGGCGTCGAGTGAGTTATCAACCGCTTCTTTAACGGTTGTTAGTAACGCTTTGCGTGGGTTGTCAAACCCTAGAAGATGTCGGTTTTTGGCAAAAAACTCACTGACAGAAATAGAGCGCTGCTTGGCGGCCATCGCCTTAGCGGTAGTTCGTCGAGGTTTATTTTTTCTGTTTGGTTTACCAGCCAATGGTGGTGCACTCCCTTTGCAACACGGTGACTCCATTCGGTTTCATGACTGCCTAACGGTTGTATGAATAAGGCCGACGGCAGTGTTAAAGATTGACGATTATAGCGGTTATCTTGGTTTCATAACAGTTGAGTCTATAAAACGAGTGCCTCGCCCGGTGAAACGCTAACAAAGGGAATGGTTTTATCGACAAATATTCGTCCAGACAATTCGAGAATACCGATTTAGAGTAAAGAGGTAATAGGATTTCCGTGTAGCGTGTTGGAAGCACGGATTTTTGTAGTGCTGACTTCTCCATGAAGTCGGACCAATAAGGAGTCAAATGATGGCTAAGTTGAAGATCGTTGCGGGTATTGTATTTTCAGTGTTGTTTTTGTTGCCAGGGGTCGTAGCCGAAGCGGCTGGGCCAAAACTCAAGCTCAATCGTAAGAATACTCCGGCCAAAGCGACAGCAGCTCCGAAAGAGCCATCCGTTTTGAAGCAGGCACCAGCGGCCGCGCCCATACAGGGAGTTCCCGCTAACCCGCGTCTCTTCTACAATTACTACAGTCCTACCCAAGGTGGCGGAATTCCCTCTCTAATTTACCCAGCTCCTAGGCAGGTACCGCTGAGCATAGGGCATACTTACAACACGTATCAACCATTGATGCCACATGAGTTTATGTACCGCCATAACCGTAGTTATCACAACTACTATCCTAACGGTGGTGGTTTTACGAGAACGTTTATTCGTTATCGATAAGTCTCTTATAGCTTGTGCGGCTGAAACTTCATCAGGAATGTACAAATGCACAAGCAATCCAAATTCTGGCTCGGCGTATGCCTGGCCACCTTTTTCAGCGTTTTCGCCTTGGAATCCGAAGTAGAAGCTGGTCGTCGTAACCGTATCATGCAATCATGGGAACGACAGCAGGCCGACCAAACTCCATGGAATGGGGCTTACGGCCACCAAACTACGGGCGCACCAATCGCTCTGATCGTCCCACCCACGGCACGCACGATGCGGGTTTTTAACTGGGGTGTTTCCGCGAACACAATTTCCCCGATCCATCACCAATACAGCCTCAATCCGACCACGAGTAATGCAGGTCGAGGGCTTTTCATGAAGACTCCGATGTATCCCAGTAGTACCCGTCAGTTTGGTGTTTATTACATCCGAGGACCTTGGTAGAGGATCTTATTTAGACAAGGTCGGGGTATGATCGAGTGCCATGTTGAGCCATTGGTAGCTGCGTTTTTCAGCTTCTTTGGTTAAAGGATGGCCTGTCCGATGATTATAAAATGCGATGGTTGGTTTACGTTGGTAGAATCCGTAGACGGCCATCGCTTTTGCTATAGTTGGCCAACTTCGGTCACCATCTGCTGAATCTCCGGCAATCAATAAGAACGGACGAGGAGCGATCAAGGCGAGTAGCTCATCATGATCGTGATGAAAGGACTTGTTGATCGTATCACCTAAATACCAGGCAGCATCCCAATTTGAAAACTTAGTGCTGATTCCGCCTTCACTAAATACGGTGGCTTTGATCCGTTCGTCAAATGCAGCAAGGTAGAGAACTTCTTTTGCTCCTAAGCTATGTCCCACGCAACCAATTCGGTTGGCGTCTACTTCTGGCATCGCTGTCAGAATATCCGTGGCAACCTGAGCGTCAAACAGCATCCGAGCCATCCCTTTCGACCCCGGGTACTTCATCAGAAACTGTTCCGCCATTTCACGGGCTTTAATTCCGTAGTTGGTAGGCCATAGATAATTTCGAGGGACGATAGCGATCATCCCTCGTTGGGCAGCACCTAGGCCATGGAATTCTTCAGGTCGCCCGTTGATACCGGCTGGAAGATCAATACTGTTTTCGACGGTAGAGTGGAGAACAACGACACCAGGTACTTTCCTGTTCAATTCGAGTGGTTTAAGAATGTATGCCTCGACAAAGTCCCCCGGGAGGACTTCGTATTTCACCAGAATTCTTTCTACATTTCCTACTTCTTTGCGTTGTAAAATTTCTAGTTTTGGCAAAGTACGTTTTTGTGTCGCTAGCGGACCCAGATAAGTGAGCCAGCGATGTTTTATAACATCGCGGGGGCTAGAGATACCAACTCCAGCATGCTCCCACTGTTTGCGACTGGCAACTGACTGATTGACATTCACCGCCCATTGTTTCAAAGGGGTAACATTAAATTCGCCCGCTGGTGGTGTTTGGGCATCTTTAAGCCACGGAAGTTTGTGGATTTGTCCTTTGCTGCATATGGGAAATAGGAGAGCCAGAATCGTAACGAGAAGTAATTGTTTTAGCATGGTTTGTAATGGGTGAATGGATTCGGGTGTACATGATTCATGGTAGGAGTGTTCTATTGATGATACCTCTACTATATTGGCGGTAGGGATTACCTCGCAAACTGTAACTTGGTTCAACGAGAGGATTTGATGTGGCGCAAAACGCATTTGCCAGTGCAGTGATTACAACGACCGATTGGAAAGTAGCGTTGGAAACCAGTTGCCGGAAGTTAAATAGTCACTTTAGCAGCCAGATTGACCTTTTAGTGATATTTGCATCCACTCACTTTCAGACGCAATTGGAAGAGATTACCGAGTGCCTGCAAACTCAGCTTTCTCCTCGCCATCTAATCGGCGGCACAGGGGAAAGCATCGTTTGTGATGCAACTGAAATCGAAACGAGTCCTGCTATTTCTCTCTGGTGTGCCTCGTTACCAGAGACTCAGATTGACTCTATGCGGCTCACATTTGAGAGGACCCCGGACGGAGGCACCTTCATTGGTTGGCCGGACTCACTAGGAAGTGAGTGGGATGAGGATGCAGTCATGATATTAGTGGGAGAGCCATTTTCGTTTCCTGCGGATGGGTTGCTGAGCAGGCTGGAAGAAGATCGCCCGGGCTTGCCCGTTGTAGGCGGCATGGCATCAGGTTTCCAAATGCCGGGTGAGAACCGTATTATCGTCGGTCAGGAAGTTTATAACAACGGAGCAGCTGTCGTTGTTCTTCAGGGCGGTGTAAAGACAAAAACGGTTGTTTCTCAAGGCTGTCGGCCTATTGGTGAGCGATTTGTGATTACAGCCGCTGAACAGAATATGATTACCAGCCTTGGCGGCAAGCCGGCATTAGAGGTGCTGAAAAATCTCTATGAAGAGTTGCCAACCAACGAACAGAGAGCGATGCAGAATGGATTTCATATCGGCCGCGTCGTCAGTGAGTATCAGGAAGAGTACCAGATAGGTGACTTTTTGATTCGTAATGTCGTTGGTATTGATCCGGAGCAAAAAGCAGTCGTAGTCGCTGATTATTTACGAGTTGGTCAAACGGTACAATTCCATATTCGTGATCACGAATCGGCCAGCTTAGAATTGAACCAATTACTAAGTCAGCTTGAAACGCCGTGTGCCGCCGCCTTATTATTTACTTGTAATGGGCGTGGTACGCGAATGTTCGAAGTGGAATCTCATGATGCAGCTACGTTAAGCGAACACTTAGGATCGATACCGGTGACCGGAATATTTGCTCAGGGTGAATTAGGGCCGGTTGGCGGTAAAAACTTTTTACATGGCTTTACAGCCAGCATTATTGCATTTGAATCATGAAACAACTCACTCTTTGGCTCGTACTTTTAACAGCATTTTCCCAGTCCCAAGTGTTTGGAATTGAGAAAATAAAACCTCCATTAGAACTTCAGGAAATCCAGGAACTGATTGGGCAATGGAAAGGTGTTGGACAACTCAAGCGTGGTTCAACTCAGGGTGGTTGGATTGAAGAGAGTCATTGGGAGTGGAAGTTTGGCAAACAGAATTCCGCGTTGGTCTATAAGAGTCCGAAGGGTAAATTCGTTAAAGAGCTCAAGGTGTTTTTTGAAGACGACGCGTATGTCGCACAAGGTCTTAACGCTGATGGTGAGAAAATCGAACTACGAGGAAATCGTGATGACAGTGGCAAGTTAGTGTTGATGAATACCGAGCAGACACTACCCTCGCGTATTTCTTTCCGGACAGTAGCAGCCGGAAAACGAATGGTTGTTTCGTTTGAACGTAAAATCTCTGATGCGTTATATACTCGCTTGGGTGAAGTGGGGGCTACTCGCAAAGGGAGTCTGTTTGGTAAGGGCGTTCAGGAGGTTGTTTGTATCGTATCGGGTGGAAAAGGAACGATGCCTGTCAACTTTGAAGGCCAGACGTATTACGTTTGTTGTACGGGTTGCCGCGATTATTTCAATGAGAATGCAGCCGCAATTGTGGCCGAGTATGCTAGCAAAAAAAAGAAATAGAGGTGGTGAGCCCACCAGCAACTTAGTCAATAGGATTGAGTGAACGGAAGATGGCACCAAGAGTTCCTCCACCTTTTTCCTCTTCCTCTACAGATTCTTCAGGCACTTCTTCTTCCAGAGTAGCGTCTTCATCACTACCCCCTGAAAATAAGCTGGTAATCGCATCAAAAGGGCTCTTTCGGGCGTCGCCGTCCGCTGTCTCCCGGCTTAGTTGTGGCTGGCCACCCAATCCGCCAGGTCTACCCTGTCCAGCACCGAATTCCTGACTCTCAAAATCAATGTAGGTGTCGGGAAGGAGTTGTTGTAATTTGTCGACACCAGCCTGAGTGACTTGAGTACCTGAGAGGCTGACCGAGTTAAGGTTGGATAATCCACCCAAAACGGTAATTCCTTTGTCGGTCACGGCTGTATTGCTAATATCCAACGCATTAAGATTCTTGAGGTTGCCAAGCGTAGCCAACCCTTCATCCGAAATCTGAGATCCAGAAATCATCAGTTGCCGTAGTTCAGGGAGTTCAGCTAAGGCCGCAATTCCGAGGTTGGTTAGTTGCGAACCATCCAGTTGAAGAATTTTCACCGAGGAGATATCAGCAATGGCAACAGCGACATCATCAGGACAGTTCTTGTAGGCAATTTGGAACAGTGGTAAATCCATAATGGCCTGAATTCCTTCGCCGGTAATCTGTGTTCCAGTGATGTTCAGCGTATTGACTTTGGTTAGCCCGGCAAGGTGTTTAATTCCCGCATCTGAAATCGGTGAGCCGGATAGATCCAGCATTTCAAGATTTTCAACTTCGGCTAATACGGAGAGATCAGCATCGGAAATAGTCTTGCTTTCCACAGCCATTCGCGTGGCACTAAAGTCAATAGAGATAGCTCCACGGCCCGTCCAGTTACCACCGAGCTCTTCGACTTTTTTTTGTGCTGCAGATTGTTCTTCAGAGACTTCAATTTCATCGGAACCACAACCGGTCAAAGCGAATACGAACAGCAAGGTTGGAATAAGTCGTAAGTATGGCATAAGTAATTTCGCCTGAAGAAAAAGAAAACTGAATATGGATGAGAACCAATCGACCATCGAATCACTCTTTTAATATAATTTGTGGACTCATGGCTGTGAATTGTTTCCGTCTAGGAAGCATACGAATAAATATTTCCGGGAATAGCTGTTCCTTTAGTCAGGATAGTTATAAGCGGGGTTCCCAGGATCAAAATCCAGATCTTTCAGTCCGGGATTTAGTTTGATGTTGTGATAAGTATATTCCTCGATCAAAGGTGGTTCCTGCTCGGCTAGAGGCCAATCCCAGGTCGCCAAACGAATAGGGATCATTCTCTCCATATCGATATCGATTTCTGCGATATGGAAAGTAAATGGTTCCTGTTTCTCCGGATGTACAATTCTCAAACGAGTGCAGTTAACCTCAGCCACCGTGATATTTTCAATAATCTCAACACTACAATCCCCGTGTTTACGATCTCGTAAGCCGTATTGGGTGAGTTTTCGCATGAGCCTTAGCAACCCGGTCTCGGTGACAGGGTAGCGATTACCGACCATTGCAATAAAGCTGTCAGGAGGCTGGACAACTTTAAGCAGGCCAAGCAAGCCAGCCTCATGCGCGATAATTTTGTTGTCATTCTGCCCGTCCACCCAAATGACCTCTCGTCCTTTCGTATTTTCAGGCTTGATGAATTTTACGTAGATTGAGAAGGCTTGATCATTCCGTGGATTACGAATCTTCACTTCCATGGAACTCGGTGGCATTTCCTGCTCACCAACACGTTCCCGACGCGAGAGGACGGCCGTATAGTCGACAAGGTTTTCTTCCATCTGCTTGATCGATTGATATGCGATCTTCAGGACAGGGTCGAGAGGGTGGGTGTCGTCTGTTTGATCGGCTTCTTCAATATTTTCCAGTGGTTGATCGAGAATCTGTCGGCGGTCAGCTTGTCTGGTCGATTCGCGAATATACAACCAACCGCTGGCAGTGATAGCGATAATCAAGATGAGTAACAATGTTTTCTTGATCGAGAACTGAAAGGCCCTTGCCTTGGCGTGCTCCGTAGTAGGTAGTTCATCGGAACGAGATTTATTCTGGTCGTTCATTAGGGTTGCGTCTTCCCAGCTTCTTTGCTTTTGCGAAGGATGGACTCAAGCTGTTCTACAATTTCTGGATATTTCTGCCAGAGATTATTGGTTTCAGACAAATCTTCACTAAGGTTGAACAGCTGACCAGCGGGCCCTCCTTCTTTAGGTTTGAGATCTCTTGGTTGAGTAAAGCCGCCGCTACCCAGCCCCGTAATCATTTTCCATTGCCCCATACGAACACCGAAGTACTTCGGATTATTGCTAGTGATAAGTGTGTTCCGCGGCGGCTGGTCCAGTTGGGTCATGAAAAGCAACGGTGATTGATTGATGCTGTCCTGAGCCTGTCCGACGGAGATTTGTTCTCCGGTCAATGCCGCCAGAGTGGCCAGCATATCGGTGTGACAGATCAGGTGTTCGTTCACCGTACTGGCAGGTGTTTGGTTTGGCCAGCGAACGATAAATGGAACGCGGTGGCCGCCCTCGTAACAATCGGCCTTCATCCCTCGCAGTGGTCCCGTGCTACTATGTCCCAGACGCTCCGTGTCGGCGGGATACCAGACCGGACCGTTGTCGCTCGTGAATACGAGCAATGTATCATCGGCCATTTTGTGTTGCTCGAGTCGTTTCATGATTTGGCCGACCATGTCGTCCACCATCATTACAAAGTCGCCATACATACTGGCATTGCTTTTTCCCGTGAACCTTTTACTGGGAAGCCAGGGGGTGTGGGGAGCGGGGAGCGGCAAATAGAGAAAGAAGGGTTTTCGGGTTTCCTGCGGTAATTGTGCCCGCTTATCCAGGTAAAGGTTTGCTCGTCGTGATATTGTTGGCAGTACCTCGGCGTGTACAAATCCGGGAGCGACTCGCCCCTTGCGCCAGAATGCTCCCTGAATTCTCGTCCATCCGTCACTGAAATTGTCTCCGATCGTCTCCGTCGGAGCCATTAAGGGCTTACGGTTTTGGATCCAATAATAAGGTGGAATATCCAGTGAGGCGGGTATTCCAAAGAAGGAATCAAATCCACGATCTTTCGGTCCGCCATGGAGGCCTTGAGAGTAGTCTTCTTTGTCTTTACCACCGACGAATCCCAGGTGCCATTTTCCAAGCATTGCGGTGTCATAGCCGGCATTTTTGAGCATTCCCGGAAGAGTTAATTGTTTTTCGGTAATACAGGGCTCTGACCGTTCTTTGAGGGTGGTCCGAAATGGATATTGGCCCGTTAAGAGCCCATAACGTGTTTGGACACAAAGTCCGGCGGGAGCATGAGCATCAGTGAACCGCATACCCTGCGTTGCCAGTTGATTTAGATTTGGAGTATCGATTTTTGAATTTGAGTTGTATGCCTGGATATCCCCATAACCCATATCATCCGCCATGATGAAAATGATATTTGGCTTAAGCTTCAAATTATTTGCAGCCACTTGATCAGCCGAAGTACTTAAGAAGGCCAAGAAGAAACTTACAGATAGAAACATGATAAATGGATGATACATTTGGTGAGGCGTCATTTTCATAGTGCGTCGTACTTGATGATTTGAGGGAGCATAGATTTGGAATAATGGCCAAGATTGAAAGGTTCTTTCAGTCGTTCTTCTGAGGCAACAGCTTCGGTAAACTTGCCCTGACCCGCCAAGACATAGCCGTCGGCTACAATACGGCTCTCCCCCCCAAGTTTATTTGAGAGTTTTGAGGCTTGTGAGATATTCCGCAGCGTTTTCCCGCCAGCTGCAAAGGCATATACGCCGTAGTAGGCCAAGGCTTGATCTTCCGGAAATAGCTTTAGTCCGGTTTCTAACTGTTTCTGCGCGTCTGCAAACCGCCTATCGGTTAGTTGACAGTAGATGAGCAAAGTCATTGCAGCTTGATCAGCCGGGAAAAGGTCGATAATGTGTTGGAGGTGTTCTATAGCGCCCACGGGATCATTGTTTTGCAACAGAGTATTGACGTAAGTTTGCCGAATTTCTCGGCTATTAGGTTCAATTTCAATGGCTCGTTGAAGGTGTGAAAGGGCGCCGGCCACGTCGTCTTGAGAGAGCGCAATCAGTCCTAAACCAGTCATCGCGCGTGAGTGTGTCGGATTGATTGCTAGTGTGTCATTGAAATGAGCCGAGGCTGCTTGCACTAATCCCGTACGGAATTTGGCGAGCCCCAGATTTAAATGAAGTGAAGGGTCATTTGGAGAGTGCTTAAGCGCAAGGGTATAGAGCTTAATTGCCGTTGGGTAATCACCGTACAAAAACAGGGCGGAGTCTCCTCGAGCTCGTAGTGCAGCCGGCGAATCCCTCAGATCTTCAACAGCTTGCATGAGTTTATCTGGCATACTGAGTTCGGTACTTCCTTGTTCAAACGCGGTTTTATGAAGTGTTGCCTGTCGTTTATTCCCAATTTTGTTGTAAGCCATCATGAGACTGTAATGCGTATTACGCGCATTTGGATTTAGCTTTAATGCCTTCTGCAGATGCTTGATGGAAGTGTCAGGGTCCGTAGCAAGAGCGATTTTTCCCAGACCCCAGTGAACGATTGCGTTGTTTCTGATCTGCAAGGCCTTTTCAAATGCGATTTGCGCTTGTTCCGGTTGATTTAGAGACAAGTATGCATCTCCCAGGTAGTAATAGATAGCGTGCAAGAGATCGGGTGTTGTCTTGTTCAATGCGATAAAAACGCGTTCAGCTTCTCTGAGATATTTAATGGCAGCGGATGTATCGTGGGTGTCGAGATAGATCTGAGCCAGTAGATAATTCCAGGGAAGGTTGTTGTCCGGATCTAGTATGATCGCATTTTTGTAGCAGATGGCAGCTTCATTCAGGAAACTATAGGCATGAAGTAATTGCCCAACAGTCGCATATTGCGAGGCAAGATCATCAGCTTTAGGGGGAAGCTCCTTTTCGCCGGCCTGGATTTGGAGAATGGAGGTGCAGGCGAATTTGATTTTACTTTGGGCCACGGCATCCAGTTTGCTCAGTTCCGGTAACGTGATGGGCTGCACACCGGCGGGAATTTCATAGGCACGATCGTTGCAGCCGGCGATTAAACCAAGCGTTCCAATGATCGTGAAGATCAGCGTGAAGATAGTGCCTCTCATTCCGCTGTTCCTTCCCCCTTAACTAATGTCACATACTGATCGATCTGAATGTCGTTGAACAATTCGACGGAGCCGTCCAGCCAGTATATACGCAAGGCCACGTTATCCGACAAATGACCGAGGCCGATCAGGACGCGCGGGTCATTTGTCGATAAATAACTTCCGTCGGTGCGAGGTGTTCTGGTAAGTGTTCTATCGTCCGGGAGCTTCACATCGATACGACATTGCAAGGTAGGTGTGCTCTTCTCGGCGGTTTGCAATGTAATACCAAGCCAGTGTTGCTTAGAGCCGATTTGATTGGAATAGAGCCGGGCCGGCCCGCTGTTATTGCTGATCAGAATGTCTGTGTCTCCATCGTTATCGAGATCTCCAAATGAAGCCCCGCGAGTAACTTCAATTGGTTCACATAACGCTCCTGCCGCAGTCGTCACATCTTCATATGACTTACCATCGATATTTCGAAACAATTGGTTGCGTTCCTGGAGAGGGTACTTCTCTCCTAATCTTTGCCGTGCTTCTATAAAGTTGGTAGCTCCATTTGCCATGAACAGATCGAGCCACCCATCGTTGTCATAATCAAACCAGGCTGTTCCGAATGCGGTGTAGCCAATACTCGGCACACCTAAATGGAACTGGTCAGTCGCGTCTTCAAAGTAACCGTTGCCGAGATTGAGATAAACGGTGTTTGTTTCATCAGCCCAGTGTCCGATTATCAGGTCTTCGTCACCATCTCCGTCGATATCCGCCGCATCGATTCCCATGCTTCCTTCTGCGAGCCCGTTGATATTACAGGCGCATCCGCGGATTAAGGCTTCATCCACAAAGGTTTCATCTTGCTGATTGATCCAAAGATGATTGTGTCCCGCATCATTAGCAACATAGATGTCCGGCCACAGGTCGCTGTTAAAGTCGCGAATGAGGACGCCCAGGCCAGCCTCCTGTTCTTGTGCGATACCGGAGATTGCCGAGATGTCTTTAAACGTGCCATCTTTTTGATTTAAGAAAAGTCGGTCTGGTTCAGGGGCTCCACTTTTGGGCCCGCAATAGCCAATCGCCCCGCTGGGTAAGTAACATGGGCGATGTGTATCGTAACCGAAGGTAATGTAGTTCGAAACAAAAAGATCATCCCAGCCATCTTGGTTGATGTCGACAAACGCGACACTGGTTCCCCATTGCTGTGACTCAACTCCGGCGATGGACGTCACGTCAGAGAAAGTTCCGTCGCCGTTGTTTTTCCAAAGTTGGTTCTTACCCCAGTTGGTGATATAGAGATCGATCCACCCGTCCTTATTGAAATCAGTAACTGCACCACCCATACCATATCCTTGTGCATTAATTCCGGATTCAATGGTAACGTTGACAAATGTTAATACGGCTTCACCGGATTCGCTAATCGTCAGATCATTTCGAAAGAGTTGATCTTTAGGAATTGCTTTTGGAGGAAATATTGAATCTTCGAGAGATGTTTCCTGTCCCATCAGAGCGCTTTGGATCAAATAGATATCCAAGTCCCCGTCATTGTCGAAATCGAATAAGACGGTTCCACTTCCCATAAGTTCAGGTAGAAAAAGCTCACCGGTCATCCCGTTATAGTGAGTAAAGTCTAACCCGACATCAGTGGTGATATCATTGAATACATGCAGGACTTCGGTAACGGTGTTTGCTGTTAGGCTCTTCCCCGCAGGCGGAGTCACGATGGGAGCTTGCTTTTCGTTGCAACCAAGAACTAACAGCCACGGGATTAAATAGAAAAAAGACTTCATGCAGTTCTTATACTCACGACCATTTGTCATGTAAAGCCAGAGAATCTCCAGTTGCTTTGATAGCAGCCGAACTTTGGTTGAATTGAGGTTTTGATGAAATTGAAATGTCGGAATGGATCAGAATTTTCATTCCCTGCGTAGCCAACCTGATTTAACCCTCGACGAGCAGGTTGGAAGCAGTGCCCATGACCTGTTCTTTAACAGCATTAAAGTACTACATGGTTTCATCTTCAATGATCGGGCATGCTTGTTTCTTTAGACGAGAGCTTGGATGGTTGAATTATAGGTGATTCGACTATCAAGAGTAATTATTAGGTTTTAATTCCCGCAAATTGAAAACTCTCATTCACCTTCATAACATTGGCTTCATATGGGATAATAAAATTCTATGCCCGTATTTAGCACTACCGATTTATTGGATACGTAATCAAACGATGTCACGCGCGATCAATGTAGTCTCTACTCTCATATTTTTCTTCACCGTGCTGTTAAGCACACTTCAGGCAGAAGAAAACCTAGATCCGGTTCAGGTGGAATTTTTTGAAACCAAGATCCGGCCTGTTTTGGTTCAGCACTGTTATTCCTGTCACAGTCTCGACAGTGATGCAGTAAAGGGCGGATATTTACTTGATAGCCGCAAGGCGATTCGTCAGGGAGGAGATTCAGGAGCAGGTGTTGTGCCGGGCAAGCCTGAGGAGAGTTTATTGCTAAGTGCAATGAAATATGAGTCTTTCGAGATGCCTCCCAAAGGCAGGTTGCCCGACGGAATTATTAAAGACTTTGAGACATGGATCAAAAACGGTGCGGTCGATCCTCGCCAAGGCGGTCAGGTGATCACTCGTAACTCCATTGATTATGCCAAAGCGGCAGAATTCTGGTCGTTTAAAAAACCTGTTGTGCAAGCGGCGCCCAAAGTGAGGCAAACAGATTGGGTCATCAACAACGTCGATCGATATGTATTATCTCAGTTGGAGTCGAATCATATGCAGCCCAGTGCTGCGGCAGATAAACGCACCTTAATTCGCCGTGCCTATTACGATTTGATTGGATTGCCACCAGCACCTGAGCAGATTCTCGCATTTCTAAATGATGACAGTTCCAATGCGTTTTCGAAGGTAGTGGAGACGCTATTGGCTTCCAAACATTATGGAGAACGCTGGGGGCGTTATTGGCTGGATGTGGCCCGATATGGCGAAGATCAGGCTCACACATTCAAAGCTCGTAAGTACCCTCGAGGATATCTTTATCGTGATTGGGTCGTACAGTCGTTCAATAATGACATGCCTTATAACACGTTTGTGAAATATCAAGTTGCCGGTGATTTGATTGAAGACCAAAAGCAGCACGAGCGACTGGCAGCGTTAGGTTTGTTTGCACTGGGGCCAGTTTACTATGCTGAAAATGTTGAGAAAGCGAAAGCAGCAGCGGATGAGTGGGATGATCGTATTGATACGGTGAGTCGAGGAGTACTCGGGCTGACCGTTTCCTGCGCCCGTTGTCACGATCATAAATACGATCCGATTTCGACAAGTGATTATTATGGCCTTGCCGGGCTGTTTGCTAGTACGAATTATCAGGAACGCCCCGTGGTATCCCCGGAAGTCGTTCAAAGTCGCGCTTTTAAAGATCAGCAAGTGAAGGACAAAGAGCTTGAGATTAATCGGGTATTGGCCGAGGTGGGCAGGGAATTACGCCCTTCATTGGCAAGTGAGATTCCTAAGTATCTAGTCGCTGGATTTAAGTTTTTGGAACGCCAGAAGGTCGAAAATGCTGCTAAGAAAAACTATGAATCCGTCCTAAAGGATTCCGGGCTTAGTGAAACGTTACTAAAGCGGTGGGTAGCAATACTGCAGTTTAAAAAACCAGTGCAACGTGGAACCCGACCACAACTGGCCGATTGGTATGCCTGGGTAGATACTTTACCTCAGGATACGAATCAGTCGGCTAATGAAATGTTGCTGCAGAAAGTAAGCGGGTTGGGGCTAGCTTTGCAACAACAGGTTGAATCGAAATTGGCCGATCGTCAAAAGCTGTTTGGGTTGTTTGGCGAGAACGTTGCATTTGTGAAACAGGAAGATGTTGCGAAAGTTCGTCCGGGAGTGATTCCTTTAGGAAATCTCTTTGATGACGGAAAGACGCTACCGCTGAACGGCGCTCTAGCATCAGATGCTCTCGGGGCGGCTGCTGAGCCGACAGATTTAGGAGTTCTGAAGACTGCTTTTGGATGGGGGGAAAGAATTCACATTGGGCCGGATATTGACTTTGACTTTGTTCATTTAGGCGCGGACGGTAATGCCTACGGCAAAATAACTAATGATGCATGGCTGGACAAAAATGGCATTTCTACTCAAGGCGAAGCTTACCGAGCCAGCGGGAAACGAGACGAGCAAGGAATTGGGATGCACGCCAATGCTTTGGTGACGTTTGATCTGGACGAAATTCGTAAAGCAGGATTATTTCCTCAGGATCAGGCATTTCGATTTAAAGTGGATCGCGCCGGAATGAATGACGATTCGCTGAATTCTAACGCCAGTGCACATTTTGCCGTGATTGTTTCGAAACCTCATAAAGACAAAAAAGTGATGGACGCGATTCTTGGTGGATATGTCAACGGTCAGGAAATGCAGATTACTTACAGTGACTTTACCTACTACTTCACGGGAGTCATACCGCCCGAGATAAAAGCTAACGGGCAATTCTTTGACATAGATATAGAGATTTCATCGGAAGCGAAGTATGTCACATTAGTTACCGCCGGAGCGGGCAAACCTGATAATAACACAATCAGTTCCGATCATGGTGTTTGGTCAGGTGTTCGCCTTGAGATGAATCCATTACCCAAAGAAGCCCTGGCGGAAGTGGAGGTTAGTGAAGAGGATCTTATGAATGAATCTCTTCGCCAGGATGCCACACTGCTTTCACTGATGCTTTATGAAGAAGGGCTTCTTGCGTTGCCGCCCAATGAAGTGGAGACTCGACTAGAGGGCGCTGCAAAACAACAGATTATGATGCTTAGGGATAATCATGAGCAATTAAAGAAAGAGGCTGAGTCGATTCAGATTCTCCAGGCGCACGCTTTGTCTGAAGGTAACGCACAGGATTTGCCGATCTATCTGGCGGGCGATCCGGGTAAAAAAGGTGCTATCGCCAAACGAGCTAATTTGGCCATCTTCACGGAGGGAGAGAAGGTCCCATATGAGCCCCAAGGTAGTGGCCGCCTCGAATTTGCCAATTCGATTACGTCTGAAGACAACCCCTTAACAGCTCGCGTGATGGTAAACCGCATCTGGGCCGGACACTTTGGAAAGGGATTGGTTGGTACGCTCAGCAACTTTGGTACACTGGGAGACCGGCCGACACATCCAGAATTGCTGGATTATTTGGCGGTTGAGTTTATGAAGAATAATTGGTCGATGAAACATATTCACCGGCTGGTTATGAACTCTGCTGTTTATCAGCAGAGTAGCGAATTTAATGCTCAGAAGTTTGAAGCAGACCCGGATAATAAATTATTGTGGCGAATGAATCGCCGTCGATTAGAGGTCGAGCCCTGGCGAGATGGCTTGTTAGCCGTGTCCGGTGAGCTGCAACCAGAGATGGGTGGCCCATCCGTTGAATTAGATAACGCCGGCAACAAACGCCGGACACTGTATGGTTTTATTAGTCGTCATCGTCTAAACGAGTTACTTCGATTGTTCGATTTTCCGGATCCAAATATTACCGCAGCAGCTCGACCGGTGACAACCGTACCGTTGCAGCAGTTGTTTGTGCTGAATAGTGATTTCATGATGAACCGTGCTCGCGCTTTGAGTGCTCGTGTTCGCAGTGAAATGGCGGGCACGGTTGAGGAGAAGATACAACAGGTATTCGAGTTGTTGTATGGCCGACAACCGGAAGAGGCTGACGTTACTTTAGGAAAAGAATTTCTCGAGGCTGTAGGAGCCGAATCCAGTATGGAGAATGCCTGGGATCAATATGCATTGGCGCTTTTAAGTGCCAATGAATTTATGTTTGTAGATTAATGAAAGTGTCGTAAAGAGTTTGCGATTTGTTTTTGATAAAGACTAATAGAAGAAGAACTATGCACGATCGTCAAATTGTCGATAATCCACTGTTGAAGAGTCATCTTGTATCGCGCCGTCAGATTCTGAAGTCGAGCGGGGTGGGATTTGGAATGTTGGGTCTGTCTGCGTTGCTGGCTGAAGAGCAAAAGCTTGATGCTGCGGTCAAGTCGACGAGCCCCCTCATCCCTAAACAGGCACATCATACTCCTCGTGCCAAGCATGTCATCTTTTTATTCATGAATGGTGGCCCGTCACACGTAGACACGTTTGATCCTAAGCCTGAGTTGAAAGCTCAGGAAGGAAAGACGGGCCGTGGTGGCAAGTATATGCCGTCTCCATTTAGTTTCGCTAAATACGGTGAAGCAGGTATTGATATGAGCGAGTTATATCCTCACCTGGGGAAAGTCGCCGACGAACTATGTATTCTTCGCGGTATGCACACCACGACACCAAATCATGAGCCTGGGTTGCTCATGATGAATAGCGGGAATCAGCAGCCGATTCGGCCCTGTTTAGGCTCATGGGTTACTTATGGGCTGGGCACTGAAAACCAGAACTTGCCGGGATTTTTGGTTCTCTGTCCAGGGAAGCCCGTGGTTGGGCCGGCGTTGTGGGGTAATAGCTTTCTGCCTGGGATTTATCAGGGAACTCATATTAACAATTCCAAAGTTGATCCGAAGAATGTAATCGGTCATATCAATAATAAGAATCTGACTCCGGATGCTCAGCGTCGTTTACTTGATTTGTTACAGCAGAGTAACAAGCGTCACTTAGAAAAGCGGACAGCGGATCTCAATCTTGAAGCGCGTATTCAGTCGCTGGAAGTTGCTTATGGCATGCAGTTTGAAGCTCAGGAAGCATTTGATATCACCCGGGAATCGCAGGAAACACTCAAGGCTTATGGAGAAGGGCAATTTGCCAACGGCTGCCTGGTTGCTCGTCGATTGGTGGAACGCGGGGTTCGTATGGTTCAAATTTATTACGGAGCGGGTCAGCCATGGGATGCCCACGGAAATATCATGGACCACAAACGTGATGCAGGAAAGAGCGACCAGCCGATCGCAGCATTGATTACGGATCTTAAGCAACGCGGGCTACTTGAAGATACTTTGATTATTTGGGGGGGGGAATTCGGACGCACGCCGACAGCGCAGGGTAAGACCGGGAGAAATCATCATAACACGGGCTTTACGACATGGCTCTGTGGAGGTGGTGTGAAGGGCGGTCACATTCATGGTGGCACAGATGAACTAGGTGTCGATGCCGTGGATGGCCGAATGGATGTACATGATTTACATGCAACGATTCTTCATTTACTTGGTATCAATCACGAAGAATTAACATTCCGGTATAGTGGTCGTGACTTCCGTCTGACAGATGTCTTTGGGAATGTGAATCACGACATTATTAGCTAGGAAACCGGTAAAGTTTGTCGGGTTGCAAGGAGTAGATGTTTAAGTTTTTGAGGGGATGGTGCCAGACGGGGTTTAATTATCTAACTGGTTAATTCCATACTTGTCGATTTCCTGCCTGCGAATTAAATTGAAACTCTCAGTGGTGGCTGTAGCTCAGTTGGTTAGAGCACTGGATTGTGGTTCCAGGGGTCGGGGGTTCGAATCCCCTCAGCCACCCTTATTCTGTATTCACAGCATTGAAGCACGATAGTATGCCACCTTCGTGCTTTTTTTATGCGCGTTTAATACGTAATCCAAAGAAAGACTTTGCCAGCCTCGTCGGTACGGAGTTCGCTGCGTAGACCGCCCTGCGATAAGGCTCGATCGATGATTATTTTATAAAAAGTTTTGCCCGCTGGTATGTTAACTCGCTTTTCGAGGCTTAACCCGCGACGCTCGATTTCACCGTAGTCAATGATTATCGGCGTCTTCAGTCGGGGGGCGATAGCATCTAGCGTTTTGGATATTTCAGTCGCTTTGATTTCAACATCCAGTTCGTTAAACAGGTCGGGAGCAGATTTACCCGCGTTGGCTTCTAAATCCCAGCCGGTTGGCCAAAATTCTTTATCTTTCTGATGCTGAGAGATCATCACCTGAATTTCGCCTCCAACAGGCTTCTCAGGATACATGACAAGCCCAACAGACTTCAGAGCCATGGCCATTGCTGATCCACTGGTTAGTCCCTTCAGCTCACCGGGGAATGGTTTATCACTAAAGAGGTACTTGCGGGCATTCGATTCCACACCGACGCGAACTTTCCAAACTTGAGAAATACTGCGAATAACATCTTTGGTGGGTCGATCTTTAGTAGATAATGTTACCGGCTTGGAAAGTTCATCATAAACTTTGACAATCTGTTCTTTTGTGAGACCATAGGCACCCTTTTCAGCTGTCAAGTTGGTGGCACCGTCTCCTTTTAGTTTGGCAATCCAAGCTTTAGCAGCATCAAGATCACCGTATTTAATGGTAGCATTTGGAAGATACACCTTCGTGCCAGCAAGGACCCCGGTGACAATATGCAATTGACTGTCCCCTTTACCAATTGTTTTAACTTCTGGCTTGTCGGTCTCTTTAATACTTCTGGCACGAACATTCTTAAATCCAGCTTTTTGTAGCATTTCAACCCACTTGCGAACGATGGCAAAGTCGGGAACGCCATCCATTGCCAGTTCCAGGTCCACGACGGCAGTGGCCTGAACCGTGGTTGCCAGTGAGTTTGGTAGAGATAGGATACTGAACAGGAGTGTGAGGAGCAGACTAGTTTTCACCAGGACGTTTCTTTCATTTCGGACATTCAGTTATTTCGATGTGCTGAAGAATTCTACCGCCTTGCAGGGATGAAAGACAAGTATGAAATCAGTTTGACAGATGGGTGCCATCTGAGCAGAAGAAGTTTTATTGATAGTCGGCTAGAATGTAGGTATGAATAGGTTCCGGCGAACAACTCCTCTACTGACGACGGTTTTTGTGGCTCTTATGATAAGGGCTACAGCCGTTGAAGTGTGCGCACAGGAGATTAATCCTAACTTCGCCCAGCAATTGGAATTGTTGGCGCTGAAGTGCGATCAACTGGGCCTCAAAGAACAAGCCAAAATTACCAGACAGTGGGTTGTGCCTGCTCGAGGCGACCAACAGGTATTCTATCCTTTTATTAATGTGGATCATCACCGACCATTAGGAAACGCTCCTCAACTACAGAAGTTTTGGTATGAGAGATTTACAGATATTCGTAAGTCAGAGGCTGAGCGTCTTTATCAGCAGGCATTGATATTAGAGGATGCATCGGATGCATATCGCCTACTCCATAGAGTACTTCATGAAAATCATCGTCATCTTCAGGCACGTAGAATTTTGGGTTATTCAGATTCGACTATTTTGCAATTGCGTCCAACCGCTCTCCGAACCAAAAAGGCATACCCGTTAACCGGGTGGCCTGCCGGTGATTATCATACTGTGAAGACCGCGCATTTCGAGATTACCACCAACGCCACCGCCATCCAAGGAGTCAAGCTGGCGCGGGAACTTGAAACAATGTATTCGGTATGGCAGCAGGCATTTGTTGAATTCTGGTGCAATACGTCGGCATTAAAGAAGAGGCTAGCGGGTGAAACGGCTCAGTTATACAACAATCGTGTACACCGAGTTGTCTTATTTGCTGAGGAAGATGAGTACCAACAATTCTTTCAGCAAAGGAGGATTGGCAATCGAAATTCATCCGGTTATTACTATGCTCCGACGAAAACATCCTTCTTGCACCTCGGCAAGACAGTTTCTAACCCATGGCTCCATGAAGTAGCTCACCAGTTGTTTTACGAATTGGGGCCAGCTCTTCAAAATGTCGCTGAAGAGCAAAATATCTGGGCCATTGAAGGCGTGGCGACTTATATGGAATCGCTCCAGAATTTCGGTAGGTTTGTAACGCTTGGAGGATTCGAATCAAAACGTCTGCAGTTTGCACGCTTTAACACTTTAGTGAATCAATCATATGAACCGCTTGAACAACTCACCACCTTAGGCAGGCAGGAACTTGGTGCCCACCCCAATATTGTGACTCTCTATTCACAATGTAGTGGATTGGCACATTTTTTTCTTGACGGAAAAAATGGCCGGTACCGCCCGGCATTTTTTGAGTTACTTCGGAAGATCTATACAAAAACGGATACCGCTGGTTCATTATCACAATTATCACGTATCGCTTATCAGCAGTTTGATAAAGAGTATCGTGAATTTTTGGTGATCAATGATGAAGACCTAAGTCGCCTTCGTCCAAGTACCAGACTGCAGGTATTTTGTGCTGCTCACGGAGATATAACTGACAACGGTCTTAAAAGTCTTCGAGGCCAACAGAACCTTACCTGGCTTGATGTCACGGGTTGTTCAATTAGCGATAACAGTATTGCGTTATTTCGGTCGCTATCAGGATTGAGGGAGGTGATGCTTGACGGTACAAAAATTACCGATGCTTCAGTAGAAGTGCTATCCGAATTGGCTAATCTGGAGTTGCTAGATCTTGCCAATACAAAGGTCACAGATCAGGCAGTAAAGTCCCTTGCAGGGAAGTCAACTTTAACCGTGCTGTATCTAACGGGAACGGCGGTGACCGATCAGGCTGCAGCTGACTTGGAGACGATTATAAATTTAACGCTTCTTGAGTTGACTGGAACCAATATGAGCGCGGAAGTGGTAGACAAGGTAAAATCCAGTCTTGCAAAACTTCAACCTTAAATTTTTTTAACTGAGTAATAAGGCGGTCTAATTATGCGACCCTGGATTCTTTCCGAAGCGAATTACGGTTACATCAAAGAGAATCCCTATGATGTAGCGGTGCTGCCGATGGGGGCAACGGAACCTCACAATCTACATCTTCCTTATGGGACCGATCATTACGAAGCTGAAGATATTGGTTCGCGGGTTTGCGAAGCTGCTTATAAACAGGGCGCAAGGGTGGTATTGTTGCCAACGGTTCCCTATGGAACCGAAACTAACATGCGTCATTTCCCACTGGCGATGAATCTTTATCCCACGACTTTGTTCAAAGTGATTGAAGATTTAGTTGAATCGCTGGTGCGAAGCGGGATTCGCAAAGTTGTCATTCTTAATAGCCACGGTGGAAATGAATTCAAGCCGTTATTAAGAGAATTGTCAGGCCAGACGGAAGCACATCTGTTTTTGACGAATTGGTTTCGAATGCTAGAGGACGTTTATCACGATATTTTTCAACATAAGGAAGATCATGCCGGTGAAATGGAAACCTCGTTGATTCTGGCCTACCGTAACCATTTGGTGGCAAAGAATGAAGACGGCTCGTTATATGCGGATGATGGAGCCACCCAGCCTACCCGATTTGAAGCAGTCAATAAAGGTTGGGTTGGCCTTACTCGTCAGTGGGATTTACTAACAACCAATAGTGGCTCGGGGTATCCACATGCGGCCACCGCTGAAAAAGGTGAGAAATTGATGGATGTTTTGGTGGAGCGTCTGGGGGGGTTTTTAGTGGAACTCGCGAATTCACCAATAGATGAGAAGTTTCCGTTTTAGAAACGGAGAGCGAGTTACAGCAATAAAAGAGGCAGGTGCTTCAAATAGCACCTGCCTTTTTAAGGGTTTGCTGAAGACGATATCTAGTTGTCAAAAGCATCGTCAAATTGGACATCAGAAGGGGAGATGTCGACAGCTTTGGTGAACGCACAGGCTTCGGTTGCACCTTGGTCACGCTGCATCCCACAGTCTTCCCATTCGATAGAAAGCGGACCAGTGTAGTTGATGTCATTGAGCGCCCGAACGATTTCTTCGAAGTTCACTTCACCACGGCCCGGGCTGCGGAAATCCCAACCACGACGTGGATCACCAAAGTTCAGATGGCTACAGTTAATACCTGTTCGGCCATTAAGAGTACGAATCGCGTCTTTGATGTGTACGTGGTAGATGCGGTCAGGGAAGTAACGGATGAATTCCACGGGATCAACGCCCTGCCAGATTAAGTGGCTTGGATCGAAGTTAAAGCCGAATTCTTCACGGTGGTCAACAGCTTCTAAAGCACGTTCGGCAGTGTAGATATCGAAAGCGATTTCAGTGGGATGTACTTCCAGCGCGAATTTCACGCCACACTCTCCGAAGACATCGAAGATTGGGTTCCATCGTTCTGCGAACAGGTCGAAGCCGTCCTGAATCATGGATTCCGGAACAGGTGGAAACGAATACAAGAGGTGCCAAATACTTGAACCGGTGAAGCCATTCACAATGTCGACACCAAATTTCTGTGCCGCGCGTGCCGTATTTTTCATTTCTTCGATCGCACGTTCATTGACGCCGACAGGATTGCCATCACCCCAAACATGTTCAGGAAGAATCGCCTGATGACGCTCGTCGATGTTATCGAGCACGGCCTGCCCAGCCAGGTGAGCACTGATGGCTTTACAAATCAGCCCATTGCGTTCCAGTTGTTCATGCTTCTCAGCACAGTAGTTTTCATTTTCCAATGCTTCGACAACATTAAAGTGGTCACCCCAGCAGGCGAGTTCAATTCCGTCGTAACCAAATTCTTTGGTCTTCTGACATATTGTCTCTGCCGGGAGGTCTGCCCATTGGCCGGTGAATAGTGTTACCGGACGTGCCATGGTCTACTCCTTAGGTATATATAAATAGTTTGATGATTTGAATTGTACATAACTTGGGGTTCATGTCTTTTATTTTGATGCTGCCAGCGGTGAGTTACAAGGCCCGAAATCACCCGTGGTAAGATGTAACGATTAGCTCAACAGAGATTCCAGCTGATCAACTAGGGAAGCAAACTGTTGTAAAGCAGTATTCACGGGTTGAGGCACTTCCATGTCGACTCCGGCCTCTCGTAACAAATCCAATGGATCCTTACTGCAACCCCCTTGAAGGAAGTTCAGATAGTCATCCAATTCTTGTTGGCCTCCATGCAGGACTCGCTTACTGAGTGCAATAGCAGCGGATAATCCGGTCGCATATTTGTATACGTAGAACGCTCGATAGAAATGCGGAATCCTAAAGCATTCAAGCGACAGACAGTCGTCGATAACAAAATCTGGTCCGAAATAATCTTTTAGTAACTGACCATAGACTTCTCGGAAGGATTGAACGGTTAAAGGTTGACCGCTTTCCGCCATCTGATGAGTGATCTTTTCGAATTCGGCAAACATCGTCTGGCGAATGATCGTACCTCGAATGGCATCGATATCACGGTTGATCAAGTAAGCACGCTCCCGATCGTTCTGAGCGTGTTTCATCATGTAGTCGCTTAACAATTGTTCGTTAAACGTACTGGCAACTTCGGCGACAAAGATTGTATAGTTGTAGTATTCAAAGCTCTGATGTTTTGAACTGTAATACGAATGCATTGAGTGCCCTGCTTCATGCGTCAAAGTAAAGACGTCGTTGAGCACGGAGGGTTTGTAATTCATTAGGATGTATGGGTCACCAACATAACTGCCGGCACTGAATGCTCCACTTTGCTTTCCGGCATTGGGGTAGCGGTCGCACCAGCGTCCTCTGAGGCCTGCTTCTAATACCTCACAGTATGAGCTTCCCAGAGGTTGTAGGGAGGCAATTACCAGATCGGTGGCTTCATCCCAGCTTCGGTTGACCTGAAGATCGCTAATGATGGGGACGTAGGTGTCATACTGATGGATTTTATCGATACCCATTAGCTTACGTCGCAGTTCGTAATATCTGTATAACGCCTCGAAGTTGTTGCGTACTGATTCAATCAAGCTGTCATAGACACTCTGAGGGACATTGTCTGGAAAAAGGGCTCCAGTGAGGGCATTGTCGTAACCACGGGCTCGTGCATAATAGACGTCCTTTTGTATTGACCCGCCCAGTGTTGCCGCTAGCGTATTTTCGTGAGCTTCAAACTGGCTGTAGTACTGGTGAAAAGCGGTTTTACGAACGTCCCGATTCGGGGAGATAAGAAACTGACTAAAAGTCGAATTACCCAGTTCAACTAATTCACCATGCTCATTCTCGACTTCACCGAATTTGAGATCGGCATCATGAAGTTGTCGGAAGGTTTTAGAAGCTGACTGAGCCATTTCGGCTTGCATTGCCAGCAGTTCTTCTTCTTTTGCACCAAGTGTATGAGGGCGGTAACGTAGGACTCGTTCGAGCTGAAGTTGATAGTGCTGAAGGCACTCCGCTTGCCTAAAAGAATCAATGGTATCTGAGTCTATCGCCAACAGTTCCGGTCGGATCCAACTGGCCGCCTGAGCTGCTCGTGCACCTAGATTTTGCATCCGCGCCTCTAACGCCTGGCTTTCGCTGTTGGCCTGATCCTCCGTGAGGCGAAGGAAAGCGTAATAGCCAAGTTGTTCTAACAGCCGTTCCATTTCGCTATCGAAGGCGAGCAGTTCTGCCAGAGTTTCAGCATTTTCCGCCAGTCGACCCTGAAAGGCGTTGTACTTTTCCAGTCGCTCTTCCGCCAGCGCATAGTCTGTTTCCCAACCATCATTATCGGTATAGAGACTGGAGAGATCCCAGGTATCAGATGCAGCGACAGTGCTACGGGGTGGTAATGATTTTACAGTTGCTTCACTCATGAGAATATTCACCTAAAAACGATAGTTAACTTTTATGAGGGAGGTTTATTACCAACGCCAAACACCGGCTCCCCATGCCAGTCCAGCCCCAAAACCGCTGATTAATAGGTTTTGGCCCGACGTGACTAACTGCTGTTCGACGGCTTCAGCGAGTGCCAGTGGGATACTGGCGGCCGAAGTGTTTCCGTATTTATCCAGGTTGACGAAGACTTTATCAGATGGCAGGCCAAGGTCATTGGCAGCCGCGTCAATAATTCGGATGTTAGCCTGATGGAAAATTGTCAGGTCGATATCGTCAGCCGTCAGACTCGCAGCATCAAGGACCTGATTGACTGAATCAGAGAGTGTGCGGATTGCCCATTTGAAAACGCTTCTGCCATCCATCTGTAAATACTGTAAATTTTGAGCAATCGTTTCCGCAGTGGCCGGACATCGTGTTCCGCCAGCAGGTTGTTCGAGAAGTTCGGCCCCGTGCCCGTCGGCTCCCAGGGTGTACGAGACAAAGCCCTGCTCATCGCTGCCTGGTCCAATGACCACGGCTCCGGCTCCGTCACCGAACAGCGGAAATGTTTTTGTGTCTGCCGGATTCACTGTGCGGCTCATGAGGTCGGCACCGATGATTAGTACTCGCTGGTAGGTGCCGGTCTTAATGAATTGCATGCCGGTAACCAGAGCGTACATAAATCCAGAACATGCGGCTCCCAGGTCCATTGCGGGAGCGTTGGAGCCAAGCATGCGTTGTACGTGGCAAGCGGTTGATGGTGTTGGCTGATCGGGGGTAATCGTTGCCAGTAGAATCAGATCAATGTCGGATGCATTGATCTTACCGTTCTCCAGGCAGCGGCGAGCCGCTTCATATGCGATATCACTGCAGGCCTGGTCTTCACCCGCGCGACAGCGGGATTGGATTCCCGTGCGTTGAATGATCCAGTCCGCGTCATAGCCAAGTTCGGCTAAGGCCTCATTCGCAATAACGTTTTCAGGCGCATAACACCCAGAGGCCAGGATTTGTACACCCGTTAACGAATTTACCTGACGACTTTTCGAAGCCACGACAATCCTGTCTTGGTTAACAGTATCAGCTTCGGGTTGGACGTGATGATCGCTCATGCAGATTGCTTGTTAGGAAGAGAATTCGGATAGCGGGAGAAACGCAAGGGAATTAGACGAGTCGGTCAGCAACGTCGATCCAGCTTGCGTTCTGATTGGATTCCAGTACTGCGTCGGCAATGATTTGAGCATTGAGACCATGATCAAAACTAGGCATAGCATCACGGCCTTCGGAAATCGCTGAACAGAATTCCCAAACTAAGTCGTAGCGGAAGACATCAGCAGGTTTGCCTTGGTGAGGGTCGCGAGGGCTATCGGCAGGTTTGAGAAACTCTTCCGGGACCTCGACCGGTGCCACATCTTCGCCTGTACGCCCAAGCCAGATCTTGTTGGGTTCATGCAGACGATAGCGTACGGTTGCTTCTGAACCGTTAATCTCAGCAAGTTCATGACCAAAGCCATTAAAACCGTAACCTTTGGCGACCGTCGTGCCTTCCCATACTCCAACACCTCCGTTTGCGAAGACCCCAATTAAGGCTGACCAATCATCCACGTCTGAAGGAGGACATTCCTGACCGTCGACTGTTACATCGCGAGGGCAGAATTGGGCAACACCACCACAGAGTCGATCGATTTTTCCCATGAGATCCATGGCAAAGTCTATGCGGTGAATCGTCATGTCGAAGAGGTCACCAGCCCCCGCAGTCTTTTTGTATTGTCGCCAACCCCAGCTAGTTTCAGGCCAGTCTAGGAATCGCTGGCTACGGAAATGTCGAGGTTGACCGATTGCTCCTGATTGCACCAGATGATGAATGTAACGCATTGAAGGTGCAAATCGGTAAGTAAAGGCTGTCATGTGAACTACCCCTGCTTCTACCGCCGCATCTCGCATTTCGCGCACCTGTTGAGCGTTGAGCGCCAGTGGCTTCTCACACATGATATGCTTTCCGCCTTTGGCGGCCGCGATCGCTTGTTCGTGATGAGTAAAGTTGGGAGTTGCAATGATGACCGCATCGATATCCGGATCTTCACAGATTTGGTTGAAATCAGTCGTTACTTTGTCGATCCCCCAATCGCTTTTGCGTTGCTCCAAAAGCGCTTCACTCATATCACAGGCAGCAACTAACTCGGCTCGCGGATCGATATTGATCCCCGGCACATGGTGATAGTCGCTGACAGCGCCTGCACCAATAATAGCGATACGAATACGGTTTGAAGATGTCGACATAGCGGTGAATTCCGAGTGTAAATAGGATCAAATTAAAAGATAAATAATGATGGCCGGTTCTCGGGCTAATACCCTGAAACAGAGACGTATAAAGCAGTTTAATGCGTTGTTTGAGTCACCAACACACCCTTGAGCTTAGTATTTACTGGCTGAAGAGTAATTAATTTTAATGACACCCCCCGAAATAGGGTGTTTGACTTGAGAGGGTGGAATTATGTTGAGTTCTTTAGACGAATGCGAATGTAGCCCATTGTGAGGAAGACAACAGGTTGCTCGCTGTAAAAGCTCATTAAAATCAAGACGATATATGTGCATTCTTGCCATTCAATATAAATCGGTGCCGGAAGCACCAATTTTGGTTGCTGCTAACCGAGACGAATTTTACGACCGCCCAAGTACAACTCCTTCTATTCAGTCCGGAAAACCCCGCATTCTGAGTGGTGTTGACCAACAGGCTGGAGGAACCTGGTTGGGCGTTAATCAACACGGTTTATTTGTCGCTGCCTGTAATCGACGGAAACTGATTCCACCAGTGGTACCACGTTCGCGAGGAGTACTGTGTCGTGAATTACTTCGCAGTGCTTCCGCTCAGGAAGCGGTTGGTTTAGCGATGGATGAGTTATTGAGTAAGCGATATGAGGGTGTCAATTACATTATTGCTGACGGAGAAACAGGTTGGGCTGTACATGGTACGGATGAACCTGAAGTTGTTCCACTTAAGGAAGGGCTTAATGTCATCGGTAATCGCAACCTGAATGATCCTCGGGATGAACGTTGCCACTTAGCCAGTCGTTTGCTGACGCTTCAAACACTGGATTCATCGGTAAAGTTCCTCGCTGTTGCTAGTAAGGTCTTTGCTCGTAGCCCGGTTTCACCAATGCGACCAAGTATGGTGCTTCGCAGTAATGACCGGGGAACCGTCAGTTCAACACTTTTGGCTCTAGGCTTGAAACCTCGAGATGCTATTTATCAATTCGCGTTTGGTGCTCCGGACGAAACTCGTTATGAAGATTACTCACCGATGCTGCGAGACATCCTGAGTCGTGGCTTGCGTGAAGCGCGTGCCAATGCTAACGCCTAGCTGGGGTTAACTTCCCCGTTCTTTGATGTTGTTTAGCGATCCTATTTTGAGTCTAGGTTGATGACCAACTCATAACGTTAATTTTGGAAAATCTCGGGTTCGTTTTTGGATGAAATCGGATCGTGCCCTCCGTCTGCTGTTAACGCTGCACCTGACGTATTAAACTGTAGGACAAGCTGCCGTTTTACAGAATTCATCAAAAGCATGGAGGTTTGGAAGGTCATGTATTCCAAAGAAGCACTTAAAGAGGTTGTTCGTGAGAAAGCGCTTGAATTCGGAGATTTTGTTCTGGCTTCAGGTAAGAAGGCGAGTTTCTATTTAGACTGTCGTAAAGTTACTCTTGATTCGCGTGGTGCTCGTCTCGTAGCTCAGGGAATTTTGCAATTGCTCGGTGATGAACTTCCAGATGCCATCGGTGGGATGGCCATTGGAGCTGATCCGATTACCGCTTCGATTCTGACCGAAGCTGATATGCAGGGTAAGTCGCTTCGCGGATTCATTGTTCGCAAGGAAGCGAAAGGCCATGGTAAAGGAAATCAAGTGGAAGGCCCTGTAGTCTCCGGGGACCGTGTTATTATCGTGGAGGATGTTGTTACAACCGGTGGTAGCAGCTTGAAGGCAATCGAGCATGTTGAAGCAGCTGGCCTCAAGGTCGAACGTGTAATTGCAATTATAGATCGCCTTTCGGGAGGCCGCGAAGCGTTTGCTGCGAAGGGATATGAGTTACAAACGCTTCTCACGATCGAAGATTTCGGCATCTCGCTTGAGTAGGTCTGCGTTCAGCTCATCAGGATGACAACACAGGTATCCTCTCTTCAAAAAAGCACAAAATATCAATTCATTTTATTTGCATCTTTGCCTGAATCGGTATTTTCACAATGTGTGGTTTTCTCGTAATATTTTGAGTGAATGTACGTGATATATAAAAGCTTGTTAGCAGCTTCTCCTCGGCGATTAGTTAGTTTTTAAACTTTGTAGTGTGAGGAGAGTTGTAAATTCGCTGGGCGGGAATGAGGTTACGCATTGCTTGACAATATAAAACCTGGCTAAAACAGCAGTTGCAGGGAAATTAGGAATCCCACAACTCCAAGAATGGCTAAGGCGACCCACCAAACGGGACGGCCTTGCCAGGGGTTGTAAGCATCCGCTGAAGGGGTGATGAACATCCCGCAGGCAGGGCACACGTCAGCGAATTCGTAAACCTCTTCACCACATTCAGGACAGGCCAAAACTTCGGTGGATTCGTCATCCCAAATATCGGGTTCGGACCATTCGTCGTAATCATTTTCAAACTCTTCTTCGTATTGCATAGGTAATTGAGTTGGGTTGGAAAAATGCGTTTATATTCTGTTTAGACGGACGTGAATCGATAATGATGGTTCATTCCAGCTAGATACATTCTAACGAACACAAGTTTTCGTCAGGGAGGACGAAAATGCAAAAGGTCAAAACACTATTTATCTTTACCTTTATGGTTGTCATTTTATTTGGCGCTTATCACGTCATTTACACGAGACCAGATACTCCGCCTCCAGAGGTGACTAAGGACACAAGTGACCTGCCAGACAGTTTGGAATTGGACCTTGGAACCGAAATCTCGGCTGAGGATCTTCTCAATGGTTTGGATAGCGATTCTGGTCTCGCAGAAGAAAGTTCGACAGCGACTGCTGCTGATAATGGTCAATTTGAATCTCCAGCGGCAGGGCAGCTTAGTGAGGGAACGGTGGCAATGCCTACTGAACCTCCTATGGAAACGGCTGTCTTAGAAGACACGGCAGATAAGAGCGACGTCGAAAATCCATTGATTGATACAGTGGACACTGACATTGACGCGGGAGAATCTATAGACAACTCTCAATTTGTGATTAATCAGGAAACCACCACCGATGCCTTTTCTGTTCCAGAATCAAGTGGTGGTGAATTTCCACCGATTGATGGAGGGGACGCCTTTCCCGCTGTGACAGCCACCGATACAAAAGACGCGTTCCCTATTGCCTCGGCTACTCCCTCCGTTCCAACTAATGAAGATGACGCATTTCATTTAGATGACAACATTGGTTCTCAAAGTCAGCTTGAAACGCCGGCTTTCAATGACGGCAATGTGGCACCAGCTAACAATCAGGCGGAGCAAAACTCAATTTCCACTCCTTCGGCTTTCGCCACCGCTTGGGCAGCTGCTCAGCAACAAATTGAAACGGGCTATCTGCGTGAAGCTTTACAGGCACTGTCGGCTTATTACAGCAGTGCTGGCTTGAATCCCGAGCAACATAAGCAATTACTACCGGTACTCGACTATTTGGCGGGTGAAGTTGTCTATTCTCGAAAACATTACTTATTTGAAGCCTACACTGTCGGCCCGAACGATTCACTGGAGTCGATTGCATTCCAACTGCGAGTTCCTCCTCAGCTGTTGGCTAATATCAATGGCCTACGGGACCCATCCACCTTAAAAGCAGGCGATGAATTAAAGATTGTTCAGGGACCTTTTCGCGGTGAAGTGAATGTCAACGAACAAAAATTGACTTTATTTGTTGGTTCGCTTTACGCCGGTCGATTTCAGGTCGAAGTAGGCCGTGAATTCAAAGGCCAGGCTGGTCAATACTCCGTCTTAGACAAACAACAAGATCGTAGCTATTATGCTGCTGACGGGTCGATTATTCAGGGTGGTGCTGTGAATAATCCATATGGTAAATACTGGATGGACCTGGGTGGAAATGTCAGCCTTCATACGCAGACTCAGGATGCTGCCGTTCGCAAGGCAGGACTAGGTAGCATCAAGCTCAATCCAGTGGATGCCCGGGATGTCTATTACATTTTGAGTGCTGGTAGTCAGGTAACCATCCGCTAAACTCGGCAAATTATTACAAACACTCATCATTGCCAAATGAGCTACGTATTGCCGCGCAGTTTTTTTCGTATTTCTTCCAGTCGGCGACTTAGCTCAGCTTCAAACCCGCGATTGACCGGATTGTAGTATTGCTTATCGACTCCCAGATAATCAAACGTTGCAATCCCATCATCATGATTATGGGAGTACTTATAGCCTTCGCCATGACCAAACTGCTTTGCTCCTGAATAATGTTTATCGCGTAATGCTCGCGGCACCGGCACCGTTCGGCCGTTACGAATGTCGCTGCGAGCTTCATTGATTGCAACTGTTGAGGCGTTTGATTTGGGTGCACATGCTAAGTAAGCAACGGTTTGGCAGAGGGTAAGCTGGCACTCAGGCAGACCAATGAACTCGCATGCCTGCATGCAGGCGACCGCTACAGAGAGGGCATGTGGGTCGGCATTTCCAATGTCTTCGCTGGCAAGGATAACCAATCGACGGCAAACAAAGCGTATGTCTTCCCCACCTTCCAGCATACGCGCGAGCCAGTAAATACCGGCATCAACATCACTCCCGCGGATACTCTTAATCAATGCACTGGCCACATCGTAATGTTCGTCGCCGCCCGCATCATATTGCATCGCCTTGCGTTGAATCGATTCCTCAGCAAGGGCGCGATTAAATTCAAGCGGAAATTTGTCGCTCGAGAGCACTCCGATTTCCAGGATGGATAGTGCTCGTCGGGCATCACCATCTGATACTTCCGCAATAAACGTTCGGGCATCCTCTGTTAAAGTCACGTCATATCGCCCAAGACCTCGAAACTGATCGTTTAATGCACGGTCAAGTAATGGCTCGATATCGTCTACGGCCAATGGTTCGAACTGAAAGATTGTACTTCGGCTTGTGAGAGCGTTATTGACAGCAAAGAACGGATTAGAGGTTGTGGCTCCGACTAGAGTGATGACACCGTTTTCTACATCAGGTAGCAGGGCATCCTGCTGAGCTTTGTTAAAGCGGTGGATTTCATCGATAAACAGCAAAGTACGAGAACCACCCGATCGCAGTTCATTTTGAGCGGTCTCGAGAACCTCCCGAAGATCTTTGACGCCGCTGGTAACAGCACTCAGCTGACAAAATGTGCTTTTGGTTTCAGTGGCAAGCAGCTGAGCTAGTGTCGTTTTGCCACAGCCAGGTGGACCGAAAAAAATAACCGATCCGAGTCGGTCGGCCTGTAAAAGTCGACTTAGTAACTTGCCTTCTCCTAAAAAATGCTGCTGACCTACGAATTCAGTTAGATTTGTCGGGCGCATTCGAGCAGCCAGAGGCTTGGCTCGCTCCAGATTGGATTGTTCGGACGCTTCAAACAGTGAATTCACAGGAGGTTTTTGTGTTTATGAACAACGATGGAAATTAAAGGAATCTTTCCAGAAAATTGTACGGATTTAGGAAGAACTTACCACTAATACTATAGAGCCTTTTGTGCACGGAAGTGCAATAGGCAGAAAACAATCTAAATGGATTCATGGAAAGAACAGGTTCAGCCATGCGATTAACATTACGGACGATGTTAGCTTATCTCGACAATATTCTAGAACCAAATGACGCTGAGGTATTGGGATCTAAGATTAGCGAAAGTGAGTTTGCCAGTGAGTTGGTCTATCGTACTCTTAGTTCGACTCGTAAAGCTAATTTGAACGCACCGCCGCTGGATGGTCGAGGTATTGGAGGTGATCCAAATTCAGTCGCTGAATATCTCGATAATACGTTGGATGAGACACGTATTCCGGGATTTGAAAAGGTTTGCCTTGAATCCGATATGTTCCTCAGTGAAGTGGCTTGCTGCCACAGCATTCTTTCGATTTGTATTGATCAACCCGTCACAGTCGAAAATGAAATGCGGGATCGCGTACTGAGTATGGTCGAAGCTTCTCTCGCCAAGACCCAAGAGTTGGCAGAGACAGAATCCCAGCCAAAGTCTGTCCTAGAGAACTTGATTGAACCTAAGCCGGCTGGGGTCCCCGAATATATAAAGAAAAAAGCTCATCCTCTTTGGCAAGCCACGGTAATCATGACCTTTCTTAGTTTGATGATGATCATCGGTTTACGAGCTATTGGACCATTCGATAATACACATCCATGGGTTGGTTCCATGTTTGGTGATCCTGCTGAATCAGGCAATATCGATAGTGCCAAGAATGAAAAAGAGCAAGTCGACAGTACGCAAGATGATCAGACATTGAATGTATTACCTGAAAATATTGTCCAACCTATAGCAGTATCCGAAGGGCTAGACATCACTCAGACGGTAGCAATGCCAGAGGTTGTTACCGTAGAAAAGACGGCGACTGTTTTTACAACTCAGGAATCTTTTGCGGAGCTGCTGTCTGATAGCCAGCCCTTGTTGCGACCGTCAGACGGGATGGTCACTAGATTAGTGTCAGGCAGTTCGATAAACGTTGGCGAGATTGTTCTGGGACTGGAAGGCTTCCGTCCTGAATTATTATTCAATGATGGAGTGAAGTTAACGCTTGTCGGTGCGACGAAAGTAGAGTCCTCGTTAATTGAGAAAGCTCGTTTGGGCTTACAGGTACATCATGGCAAGATTGTTGTTCAGGGCAGCGACAACAGTGATCTCAAAATTCGTTTGCTGGCTGGTGAGACTGAGTTTGATCTCGACTTAAACGGTGCCTACGCGGTGGCTGCCTTAGAGTCTGTGCCATTTCAGTTGGCCAATGGACAAATAAATCGAGCAGTGCGTCTGTTTTGCAGTCAGTCAGTGACGGTCACAGGGCTTGAGGCTGTTCAGCAGGCATCGGAAGCCGATCCTGAAGGTATTACAGTCTATACGTTCTTTTCAGGAAATACGTCGATGGCTCAAGCTTCGAGTTTCCCTGCTTGGGCAAACGGGTTCGAGTCGGACTCAATTATGGAACAAGCGCGTACTGAGTTTATTGATCGGTTATCGGATTCTGATGATTTGATTGAATCGTTACAGCAAGTTTATGAAGCCCATCGATTGATCAATGTTCGCCGTTTGGCTGCTTATGGCTTATTGGAATTGGGGATTGCCAACGCTGCAGTGGGGCTTTTGGATAATCGAGATTATCGAGCACTCTGGTATCAGGATGTTCGATTGTTGCAAGAATATTACCATCGTGATATGGCTAGTCGTCGTTTGATGGAAGCAGCTTTGAGTTCTTATTCAGGTGATAAGACCCAGCAGGTTTTATCCTTTTTGTCAGAATATGATGATGAACAATTGCTTGCAGGCGTGGCGGATGAAATGGTTCAGCAGTTGAAGTCTAAGGTGACCGTTTCACGAGTGATTACGTTTGAGCGTCTGAAGCGAATCACGACTAAAACTTTGCTTTACAAGCCTGAAGAAATTCCCCAGCGTCAGACACTCCCAATCCGTGAATGGGAACAGTTACTGTCGGAAGGTAAACTCGCCAATGCGAATCCGAATTTCGTGATTAGCTTGCTCTCTGAGAGTAACTGATAGTGAAAGGTGGCAGGATGTTAAAGCTTAGGTTGCTAATTAAAAAACATCTCTGTGAGTACTCAACTCCCCCTCTTCACCCTTATTTTATGGCAAACCATTAATTTCATAGCATTTGATTCAAATACTAAGAGTCCAGTCCTGTTTGTATTTGACAATTCGGGTTGAGAATCGCAGTGATTCGAAGTTACAGCAAGAGAAATCTAGGGAATCGTGAAAAGCGGGAAAAAGCTACCCTTTCCTACTTACGGGGATGGGGGTAAACTAAATTGGTCGAACTGTCAGAGTTTGACGGCCGATGGTTTCCTAGCCAACGCGTTCGTTCTCTGGTGATTTGACCACAATTGCACAATCTAAGAAGCAATGCCGAACGGCTGAGGTCCTGTCATAAGGGCCGGGCCAAAAGCCATGACGGCTTTTTCTTCTCCGACTAGTATACCTTTTTGGTTACTCTATTCAAAAGGAGGGTGAGCATGCTAATTGGTATCTCTGCAAGGCACGGTCATATAGGTCACCGCACTCAAGAGCGGATTCAGGGAAAAATCGGAAAATTACTTCGATTTTATAACCGTTTGACGTCTATCGAAGTGACGGTTGATTTGGAGCATCAAGAAAGCCCTGTTGCGGAAATCCGGGCTACTCTTGAGCGCCACGACGACTTTGTAGCGACTTATACGGCACCAAGTATAGTAGCTGCCGTCATGGGCGCCGAACGGAAATTGGAACAGCAAATAAGACGTTACAAGGATAAGAAGAAACACAAACATCGTTCGCCCCATGGCAAGCGATCGGCGGTGCACGATTTTAGACCTGAGGCGAACTAACCCATTTGATCTTCCCGGTTGCGGGATGAGTTAGAAGGTAGGATAGTAAACCAGCAGCGAATTACCGTTTGTGCTAGAGATATAAAGGCAGCTCAGCGTTACCTGCTACTGATTACATATAAATCAGGGCAAAGGACTAAATGCGGCTGGTCAGGTAGTTCGACATGGGTCTGAATGTTCCGGGTGATAATCACGCCAGTGCATTCAGTCTATGAAGTAAGGAACGATCGTTTTTATACCTAGTGTGTTAAAACGACGGTTACTCTCCTCTATAGAAAGACATTAGTTCCCGATTTGCTCTTTGTGGATGTGGAGCGGGTGTTCTATTTCTGTCTGACGAATCTGCAGGATTGCTCAAATAGGTTATAGATTAATCTAAGGAATCAATTGCAATGAAATTTGCAGACTTCATGTGTGAATCCGCTATTTGCGTGGATATTAAGGCAACCGATAAAATCGGTGTCATTCAGGAACTTGTCAGTTCTTTGGTTTCGGCAGGTCAGGTCAAGGAAGAAGACCATGACTCGATTGTTGAGGCAATCATGAAACGAGAAGAATTGGGAAGTACCGGCATCGGACGCGGTGTAGCTGTCCCTCACACAAAACATTCAAGCGTTGAGAGCTTGATTGGAACCGTCGGTGTCAGTGCCGAAGGCGTTGAATTTGACAGTTTAGATGGAGAGCCTGTTCAGCTGCTATTCTTGCTGGTATCTCATCCGGACCGCCCTGGCGACCACCTGCGTGCTCTGGAGAATATCTCTCGTCAACTTCGAGATGATACATTTTGTCGCTTTCTCAAACAGAGTAAGGTGGCCGGTGATATCGCCCAGCTATTAGAAGAAGCGGACAATAATCAGTTCGCCTCCTAGCTGTCAGCATAGGCTTACTTAGCATTCATTTTAGGTTGCCCGATGTCTCGGCTCGCGTTCACGAAACGCCCAACTTTAGTGGGGCGAATCGGTGAAGCGGAAAGAACTTGAAGAATGTTAATTGCAGCCTAAAAGTAATGGAAACTAAGAAAGACAAACATTTAGATAGGACACGAGGATCTCGAGAAATTGATCATGTCATCGGAGATACGAACGAAGTCGGTAACCATCTCGAATGAGGAGGGCTTGCACGCCCGTCCGGCCAGTTTGTTCGCGCAGATTGCAAATCAATTTAATTCTCAGATTTCAGTTACTCGCGGAGAGGAATCGGTGGATGGTAAAAGCATTCTTTCGATTCTGACTTTAGGAGCAACGCAAGGTGTCCGGTTAATTATCCGGGCAGAAGGTACGGATGCAGACCTGGCTGTGCAACAGCTGAGTCAATTGGTCGAATCAGGTTTTGATGAGTAGAACTTTGAGTATGAAGTCGGAGTCATAAAAAACTTCGACAAACTAATCCTGATTTAAGACATGGCCACTCCGTCAAAATTTTTGCCGTTAAGCAGACATTGATAGTTATTGCTTAATAGGACTAAACGCACATTTTGCTGCCGGACGCATTGATGCTGACGGTGGTTACCGACATCCACCGATCGTATTCGAACGGTTAAAAACTATCCATGGTTTGAAGATTGATGGGGTTTGGATGTAGGTACGAGGAATGTAATGCAGATACTTGAGGGTATCCCAGTTTCTCCAGGCGTGGCCATTGGAGAAGTTGTGGTCATTGATAACGAGGGTTTTCGGATTCCAACGCGTTTCGTAACTCGAGATGCGGTGGATGACGAACTGCTGCGCATGCAACACGCATTTGATAGCGTGGCGGCCGATATCGCACGTAATCAGACAAGAATCTCCAATCAGCTAGGTCAGCAATATGGTGCTATTTTTGCAGCTCACCTGCAAATGCTTCAGGATCCGACATTGGTCAATGAAGTGACTTCCATGATCACAGCCAAGCATCATTCAGCTGAATATGCTGTGTCCAAAACGCTCCGTCGTTACGCCAAGATCTTTCAGGAACTGGATGATCATTATATGGCTGAACGAGCTCATGATTTCTTTGATCTGGAAAAGAATCTGCTTGGCAAACTACTCGGTCGTCGTCGTGAATCTCTGAGTAAGATTTCCACGCCCGCCATAGTGTTGGCACATAACCTGACGCCGAGTGAAACCGCGAAGCTCGATCCTCGCTTTGTCTTGGGATTTGCCACAGAAGTAGGCGGCCCAAGCTCTCATACAGCAATCGTTGCTAAGGGGCTTGAAATTCCCGCTGTGGTGGGCACCGGGCACTTTCTGACAGACGTGTCGGGTGGTGATGTTGTTATAGTTGACGGCGATCATGGTCAGGTTGTTCTCAACCCCGATGATAAAACACTTCGTCGTTATCAGGAAGAACTAGAACAACACCGCAGTTTGGCTGCGGAATTATCCGTGTTACGGGATTTACCAGCGGAAACAAAAGATGGTGTTCGTATCCAGTTGGGTGCTAACATCGAGTTTCCGCACGAGGTAAATGCCTGCCGCGAACGCGGAGCTGACGGCATCGGTTTGTATCGAACCGAATTTCTTTATCTTGGAGCGGATGAAGAGCCAACCGAAGAGGATCACTACCGAGCGTATGCTCATGTGATCCAGTCAATGGATAATCGTCAGGTTGTTTTTCGAACGCTTGACTTGGGCGCTGACAAACTTGGTCAGTTGCCGCGGCATGAAGAAGAGAATAATCCGTTTTTGGGTGTTCGCAGTATTCGCTTGTCCTTACGTAATCTGGATTTGTTCAGAGTTCAGTTGCGAGCATTAATTCGTGCTAGTGCCCTCGGGCCAGTGCGAGTCATGTTCCCGATGATCGCTACATTACAGGAGTTACGTCAGGCCAAGATGCTGTTGATTGATACTATGGAAGACCTGATCGAAGACGGATACGAGCTTGAAGAAAAGCTTGAAATTGGAATTATGGTGGAGGTGCCATCAGCCGTACTGATGCTTGATAAGTTCCTCAAAGAAGTGGACTTTGTCAGTATCGGGACAAATGACCTCATTCAATACTGCCTGGCAGTGGATCGTAGCAATAAGGACGTGGCCAACCTATATCGTGCCAGCGATCCGGCTGTGCTAAGGCTGATTCAGTCGACGATTCTTCAATCTGCCGAATTTGGTGTTCCTGTCAACCTTTGTGGTGAAATGAGTACATCGCCTAAGTATGTACCTCTCCTACTCGGGTTAGGCTTACGCTCTTTGAGTGTACCGCCGAGTTCGGTGCCTGAAATTAAACAGGTTTGTCGGAGTGTCAGTATTAAACAATGCGAAGAGATTGCTGAGCGTGTTATGCATTTAGAAAGTGCGTTTGAGGTTGATGCCTATCTCACCGATCAACTGAGGCAGATCTTTCCGGAACTGGCCATTTAAGGCTACGAAAGCTGGAGAGCTTTGACCTACAATACAACGAAAGAAAATTAATGAAAAAAGAAATGATAATCAATGTAGCTCAGCCCGAGGAATGTCGGGTGGCAGTCATCGAAGATGGACAGCTTGAAGAACTACATGTGGAACGTGCCAGTCAGGATAACTACGTAGGTAATATCTATAAGGGAAAGGTAGTCAACCTAGAGCCTGGGATTCAGGCAGCTTTTGTCGATTTTGGAGTAGGGCGTAATGGCTTTCTTCATATTAGTGACGTGGAACCTCAGTACTATCGTCAAGGTGGTTATGACCCGAATGTACCCGTCGAAGAACAGAATAAAGCGTTGGCAGTTCATCGCCGGCCACAGCGTGGCCGAGGCCGCAAGCGTCATTGGAATGGTGGCCGTCCTCGTGTTAAGCCTCCGATTCAAGAGATCTTTAAAAAGGGCGACGAGGTCGTCGTTCAGGTGATTAAAGAAGGTATTGGGACGAAAGGACCAACACTGTCAACCTATCTCAGCATCCCCGGACGTTATCTGGTGCTGATGCCTTCATTGGGGCGCATTGGAGTTTCCCGTAAGATTGAAGATGATAAACAACGGCGAAAGTTGCGTGATATTCTGGTTGACATAGATCCTCCCGAAGGTCTGGGGTTTATTGTTCGAACTGCAGGAATGGGGCGAAATAAAAAGGAATTGTCCCGTGATATGGCGTACCTAATTCGACTGTGGAAAGCGATTGTCCGTCGACTGAAGAAGTCTCAGGCACCGACAGATATCTACGAAGAGAGTGACATTATCATTCGGACGATCCGTGATACTGTGAGTGGTGAAATGGATGCTATCTATATTGATGAGGAAGATGCTTATAAACGCGCCAAAGATTTCCTCGAAATGGTGATGCCTAAATTTGCAGATCGTTTAGAGTACTACGATAAGACACGGCCAATCTTTCATAAGTACAAGTTGGAAGATGAGATCGCCCGGATCTACAAGCGGGAAGTGCCTCTAAAAGAAGGTGGGTCGATTGTGATCGATCCCACCGAAGCTCTGGTCGCCATTGACGTGAATAGTGGTAATTTCCGAAAGACGGATGCCGATGCGGAAGAAACGGCCTATCAGATGAATCTGCAGGCCGCGAAAGAAATTGCTCGACAGCTACGATTGCGTGACCTTGGCGGTGTGATTGTTAATGACTTTATTGATATGCGCAAAGAGAGACATCGTCGGGGCGTGGAACGGGCTTTGCGTGATGCCATGGGGCGCGATCGCGCTCGTACAAAAATCCTGCGAACCAGTCCGTTTGGATTAATTGAGATGACGCGGCAGCGAATTCGTCCTAGTTTAAAACGTAGTGTCTACGATGATTGCCCTTGTTGTGGTGGTCGAGGTCTTGTGAAGACTGCGGAAAGTATGGCGATTGAAGTGGTTCGTAAGTTGATGCTAGCCTGTCGACGAAAACAAATAGCTAGGGTTACTGTTCGAGTTCATGAGAGTGTTGCAGCTTATCTGAATAATAAGAAACGACGCGAAATCATGAAACTTGAAGAAGAAGGAGGTATGGTCGTCCAGGTTCTGAGTAACGAAGGATTGTACCCGGAACATCTTGAGATGGACTTCCGTAATTCAGATGGAAAACATGTCAAAGTCTAGTATTTGAGATTATAAGTCGGCGATAGACTTCGTGGAAAGTTGAGGGGATTCCCAAGTTAGCCCCTCGACGAAGTCTGGGTTTTGAGATATTTTTAATAGTTCGCTAGGTATGTTTTAACGAAGCTGTTGAGTACGATCACCTGAGAATGGGTGACTGTCTCAGCGAGATTATTAAAGCTTTCGCTGAAACTTTTAGAAAAACAAAAACTGTTAACCGTTTATTCAACACAGATAAATACCATGTACGCAATCATTGCCGACGGTGGACGTCAGTACAAAGTAGAAGAAGGTCAGGAACTGGATATTGATCTGCGAGATGCAG